>Ga0207951_100032_pt1 | contig 119597 bp, 113 predicted proteins | sample Subbio12Aug_8Bad_FD_184830 | JGI IMG/M metagenome (GOLD analysis project Ga0207951, IMG submission 184830) | Serpentinite rock and fluid subsurface biosphere microbial communities from McLaughlin Reserve, California, USA - CR12Aug_8Bad (SPAdes) | ecosystem: Environmental > Terrestrial > Deep... | reverse complement strand
CAGATGATACTTTGGGAGTAAATATATCAGTAGCCGATTCAAACAATTTTTTCTTCCAGTTGTAAATATCGTTTGGACGGACTTCGTACTTCTCGGCTAACTGACTGATTGGGACATTATTTTCTAAGAGCTCCCTTAGAATCATTACTTTCTGTTCTGCTGTGTAATGTCTTCTTTGATGCATGGAATCCTCCATTGTTTTTACACTATTGTAAATTTAGGAAATTCCATTTCCATCTGAAGCATTACAAAACTTCTAATAGATTATGTCATAAACTTCCCTATAAAGTTTATAGACTTGCCTGCCCGGATATGAGCGCAGCGAATTATCGGGGTATTTGTTTGAAAGGAATTGAAGCCCCAAAGTTGCTCCTAGGATCCCAATAGTTTTTGTGGGGTTTATAGACTTGCCTGCCCGGATATGAGCGCAGCGAATTATCGGGGTTTTTGTTTGAAAGGAATCCGCCAATAAGAAGGCGGACAAGTTGCCCCGCTGATAGCGGGATCTTCATTCAGTCCCTTCGGGACTTCATTTCGAAAGTTGTTGCACTTTATAATTCTAAGTTACATTTCTTAACCGCAAAAGCACGCCAGCGGTAAATCATTTCATACTGGCTTTACATAACACCACATTATTTGCTTTACTTACTGAACCTCTGTAGTTAGTCATTCTATTTGTATAAATACTAAAAACCATATATCGCAAATAATTGGCATTATGTAAGTTTTTTCAGTTACACTCTCTATTAATATTCAATTCTTTCAAAAAATAATTTGTCTTGCCGAATACATCTATTTTATGTTTTCTCTTTCAGTTTTCTTCATAAAAGCCAATTCATAAATACTTACAAACACAATGATATAGAATCCTGAGTACATCACTATTGATGATAAAAATGTCAGATAGACAAATGCAGGGTCTACAAACCGTATTAACCAGATCGATCCGAAAGTTATAACAATTGAAATAAGCGGCTCGACCATCAATAAGGTTCTAAACATTCCCTTTATGATCGAATTGAAATAAAAAATAAAACCTACTGTCAAGAATATAAATGATATCCCTAGTATATGGTTATGAGTACTAACTAGTAACTCGCTTATTGGCTTTGGATATGACTCAGGTATATCAAGTTCAACTTCTTTCGGTTCGCTTCCATTAAATCTTTCAACGGTTCCCTTAGGTGTCATTGAAGTGGTCTGGCTTAAGTAGACTATACCAATTGAAACTCCGATAGCAACAATAATTAAATAAACTACTAGGAATGTTCTAAGTTCTCTGCCCAGTTCCGATAATTTCAGATTCATAAATCTCTACCTATTAAATTTATTAGCATTGTTATTTTACTAATTCCCTTCGTTATTGAATTAACGGAAATCGTTGCTCCACTTATCGTGCTTATATCTTCGCCAATCTTATATGAAGAAGAAAAATCTTTTCCATTAAACTGCTGTAACCAATTTTTATTCGATATCTGTCCCCCGTAAGGTTCACGGTATTTTATTATTTCACTCAACAACACTTCACAATTTCTATTTAACAAAACAATGAAAGTAATCGGCTGCGATTTACCGTAAACATTATCAATTACTGCGGTGGCTATATACTCATCACCATTATAGACTTTCCATATGTAAAGTGACTCTCTGAAAAACTTTTGACCCGCCTTCTTCTCAACATCTTGTTGTATCTCTTTCGGTATTTCATAATTTATAAATTCTAACCTTATTTTATTTCCGAAATAGCTTCTTATCATACCCTCAACTTCTGTCCTAATGTCGGATGTAGGGGATAATAAAATGTTGATAAGAATTAAAATTGAGATAATTATTTTATACATCTATCGCCTCACTCTTAAAACATATAACCCACGCCAAGGTTGAACAACTTGGTCTCTTCGCTCCCGAGTTCTCTTGTTCTTGTACCGAAGTCGGCCTTAAAAACAACTTCAGGAATTGGTTTAATCGATAGACCTATCATCCAGTACTTATAACGGTTCTTCTTTTCAGTATCACCGCCGGTTATAGTGGAAGCGGCTGTGTTGTAATCGGAGTATCTTAAGAAGGGGATTACTGCTGTATTAATCTTAAGTAGATCTGAGATATTATAGGCAATGTCAAAGTAATAACCCTTTGATTGCCTGAAATTTCCTTTCTCGTAATTAATATTTCCATATTCAAATACGGCATAGAAATTTTTGTAATTATACTGGGTGTGGATTTCAAAAATATCGATCTTATTTGAAGATGTATCTCCGGAGGCTTTGTTATATGTAATTGAACCGCCGAATTTTAATCCCGGGAAACCAAGATAATCTAGTCGAATATTGTAGAGGGGATTTTTTGCATCTGCCTTGAATCCTTTTCTTCTTCCTCCTCTAATCCCATTACTCTCTGTAAATTTTTCATTATTCAATCCTTCCATTATCGTTACTTTATAATCGAAATCCATATAATTTCCATAAAAAGCAATCCCGTTTCCAAACCATGTTGTAGGAATTATCTTATTATGGTAGTCGGGTCTTTCAACTCCAAAGAATAGGGGAGGTTCATGATATTCATTAATAAGTCCGATCGAAGGGAGAATAACACCTGCCTGAAAACCGAACCAATCTGCATGATGATAATTGACATAAGCTTGTTCAAGTTCTAATTCACCCTGTCCGTTTTGAACAAAGTTATGCTCAAGTTCAATTTCGGATTTGAATGACCATTTCTCAGTCCAATTATAACCGACGAACATTACGAATCTGTGGAAGTCCCAGCTCTTTGATGTAAAACCTTTCGGATTCTGTTCCTGATTAAAATGTAATTCCCCATAACCCGAAAAAGTAACTTTTGATTCAAAGAATTCATCATTTTGAGAGAAAATTTGAAAGTTAATTATGATAAAGATAAAGAAGAATATCCAGTATTTATTCATTTTTTACTCCTAATTGTCAATAATAATATTTATTTAGACTAAATATAAATAATTGTTTTATTCCTATCAAGAGAATTCTATCCTAATATCTATATAAATTTTTACTCAAGTAGTCCCCTATTTTTTTTTAATCTTCCTAATTAAATGAAGTGATTGTTAAACGTTTATTATTGAAACTTAGCTTCTTATTCAAATCTTTTTGATTGTATAAAGTCTAATAAGTATATATCGCAAATAATTGGCATTATGTTTGCTTTTGCGGCAACATCCCTTTGAACATCTTAATAAATAAAAAAGAAAGGTTTTGTTTCGCAAAATAATATTTGCCCCGATTTCAATTTAACTAATAAATTTTCGGGGCAAAAAATATTTTGCTCATTTTTCCCGGCTTTGCCGTGTAAAAAGATTTTGCTCCATTCCGTTTGACACTCCATTCCGCAAAAACTTTTTAGGTCTAGTTTCGCTCGCAAATAAAAAATGAACTGCTTTTTTACTTGCTCGTTCATTTTTTGTCTGCACTGATTATAGTGAGCCTGCACTGATTATATTGAGCCTGCACTGAGCTTGTCGAAGTGCAAATTATTCAGTTCAGTCTTGTCATAGTTTTTGTATCAAAAACATACGCCAATCCTTCACCTCATAACTTGCTTTTTTGCTCCCCGGCTTCGCCGGGTCGCCGGTAATATTTAGCTGGCGTTATTTTATTTTTTTTTGGAGTAGAAGTGCGCAGCTCAATCCTTCTTTTCTCAAAATCATTAAAAGGTTATTTAATACGCTTAAAGTTTGTTCAGGGCACTTATTACGTCAATCTGTTTCATCCAAACGGTTATTTCAAATCATTCAGGTTCAATTCTGTTCTTCCGGCTTATGCCTTCATCAGTAAAATTATCAGTTGTCTAAAATCTAAGTAGGTGTTATATGTCAGTAGTTCAAAAAGTAATTCTGTTAAAACTTCATCATCAGTTAGTCGCAAATAATCTTTTTTATGCTGCCAATCATGTTTGGCAAGTCTTATTAAGTAATAAAATTCCAAGCGGTCTTAATCTTTCAATTCTCCGTATTCATCTATTCACTTATTTCAATTTGCACTTAGTAGAAACATATTTTCATAAAATATAAGCGAGAAGATCATGGAAAATCTAAATTTTAATTCAGTCGCCTCATTCGCTCTTAAAAATCATTGCTCTTTTATCGGCGGTCGCCCCGCTTCTGATGTTCTAAATGGTTTTAACGGCGAAATTATCTTCATGTTCAAGAAAGATCATTTTGGCAACCTGTTTATTCAGTGGGTTCGTTATTCGTTTAATGCATCGCAATACCAGGAAAAAGTTCTGCTTTATATGGGGAAAAAATATTTAGCTCTCTTTCTTCTTATACCTCACAAAATTCCTTCAAAGTTCTTATACAGTTTCAAAACCTTCTCCAAATCCTGCGCTTATCTGCTCGGTTATTTATTAAAGTAAATAAGGTAATTTTTATGAAATCAGAACAGGAAACATCCAAAACAAAAGCACTCCGGCGGGCTCGAATGCTTGCTAATTATACAGGTTATGTTGCAGTTGTCGAATCATCCGGCAAATATGATATTGAGTTCGAACCGCCTTTCCTACGACCATTCGAGAAATTATTAGTTGAATATTCAAACGGTAAATTGTTAAAAAGGAAGAAACAATGACACAACAAGAAAAACAAATCTATAAACACGATAAGATGGCAAAGATTAAAGCCATCAGAGAAAAAATACTCTCCCTTTCACAGGAACAAAGGGAAGCACTTTCAGCAATATCTATCCCTACAATCGAAGGAAGATTTCTTTCGATACATAATGTATTAATGATCGTTTCTCAATTCTCATTTACGCCAACCGTAGTCGGCGGATTTAAACAATGGTTGAAAGCAGGAAGATCTGTCCGGAAAAGTGAACACGGCGCAGTTATTCTGTTTCCGGTTGGTCCTAAAGATGATACCGGAAACCTCGAGGAAGCCGAGCGCTTTTATTCAGCAACTGTTTTTGATATATCCCAAACTGAATCAATTTCAGAAAATCTGAAAGCAGAAAATGTTGATGACTACATAGTTTATCAGCATTAATAACCTTTAATAAGGAATAAAAACATGAAACTAAATGAATTTGCAAAATCGCTAACAAGTAAAAATCATTTTATTAAAGCCAGCTTCGGCGGCTTTCAAGGTTCGGGCAAAACCCGAACCGCTTTTGAATTTATTGTCGGTGCATATAAACAGATGAACCTCGATAAACCGGTTCTCATCCTTGATAATGAAAAAGGTTCACGCTTTTTAATCCCTTCTTTCAATAAAAATAAAATCGAAGCAATCGCAAAAGAAACCACCTCTCTCAAAGATGTTCAGGAAGCTTTCAAGTTTTTGCAGTCAGGTGAGATTTCATTTCTATTTATCGATTTTCTAACAAAAATATATTACCGGTACATCCGGGATTACCGCGAAGCTAACCGTAAAAAATTCATGACTCTTCAGGATTGGGGTAAGATTCTTCCGCTCTGGAGTGAAGAATTTTCAGAAAAATTTGTCCAGACTGAAGGTAATATCGTATTTACTGGAAGAGGTGGTTTTGAATATGAAAAAGAAGAAGATACAAAGGATGAAAACGGAAATGTAACGGAAAAAGGAAGTTTTGTTAAATCCGGATTTAAGATGAAAATAGCCGGAGAAACTCCCTACGAAACCGATCTTAACGTTTGGATGTCCTCGGATGATATTTATAAGGACGGCAAACCAGTAAAAGAAATTTATGCATATATCTTAAAAGACAGATCTGATTCTATTAATGGAAAGATATTTACATTCCCGACCTTCAAACATTTCAAACCGATTATAAACTTCATCCAGGGTTTGCCTATTGGAGAAGTTGCGGAAGAAACAACCGGAAATTTTATCCCGACTGATAAAGAATATTATGAACGTCAGCTGCAGAAAAAATTGAGACTGAAAAAATCGAGGCAGTATTTGAATTGAATAATCTTGGCTCTCCTCGTTCCGCAGAAGAAAAGAAGTTAAAGACCATGATCATTCAGAAGATTTTCGGAACCACCAGCAAAACGGAAATTGAAAAACTTGACGGACCAAAACTGAATTATCTAAGGCAGAAACTTGAGGAGTTTTTCACCGAATATAACACCAGGGAAGATAAAGCTGAATTCATTGAGAGTTACGGAAAAGACAAAGCTGCATAATTAATTAAGTCCACAAATAATCCGTCGGTTCTAAAGCTGGCGGATTTCATTTAGTCAATTCGATTTTTCCGTCATAGTTTTTGCAAACCATCCTGATAAAAATTACGCCAAAAAAGGTTGTCATAATTTTTTATTCGAGCAAAAACTCCGCCGTAAAAATTCGCATTCATTACAAAGTTGTACAAAAAGTGTCTTAATAGTGTCTTAATTTTAAAAAAAGATTTGTTTTTGAAATGAATTGAAAGGAAACAATGTAATCCGTAGTTAGATGCTCTATCCAATTGAGCTACGGGTGCAAATGAAATTTTTACGTCGCAAATATATGATTTCATACTTTATTAAACAAAGAAAGGCAAATCATACTTGCAAATCCAAGTAAATTTATAGAAATTTGCGCAGTAATTTTTCAGATACTCCAAATGGAATTTATAATTCAAACCAAAATATTGGATTTCGATATCGAACCAAATCTACTTCTTTTACGTCCCTGTCCGGATCACTAATTTTTTATTCTCACTCTTCTTCTTTATTTTTTATATAAACATATAGGAGTTACTATGTGCGGCATAGTAGGTTATATAGGAGAAAAAAACTGCGTTCCAATCCTTATCGAAGGATTAAAACGGCTCGAATATCGTGGATATGATTCCGCCGGTGTAGGAATTATTAATACAACAGAATGTAAAGTATTAAAAACAAAAGGTAAAGTTGTTGAATTAGAGAAACTTGTTCATAAAGAAAATTTAAAATCCAATTTAGGAATTGGGCATACAAGATGGGCAACACACGGCGAACCAAGCATGGTAAATGCCCACCCGCATATGAACGAAGAAAAAACTCTGTTCCTTATTCATAATGGAATAATTGAAAACTACGTTTCATTAAAAAACGGATTATTAGAAGAGGGTTATAAATTTGTTAGCGAAACAGATACAGAAGTATTAGCTCACCTAATTGACCACTATCTTAAAATAAAAAACGATCTATTCCAGGCTGTAAGGTATGCTTTGAATGAAGTTGAAGGCACTTATGGAATAGCTGTTATCTATAAAAATGAACCAAATAAAATTGTTGTTGCAAAAAAAGGTTCTCCGCTTGTTATTGGAATTGGTAAAAACGAAAACTTTATTGCATCCGATGTTAATGCCTTAATTGCCCATACGAGTCAGGTTGTTTACCTAGAGGATGGCGAAATAGCAGAAGTATTTAATGATCATTTCCAGGCAAAAACAATTCTTGATGTAAATATTAAAAAAGAAATTCATGAAGTAGATGTAAGTATAGATGAGCTTACCAAAGGTGGTTATGCACATTACATGCTTAAAGAAATTATGGAACAACCGGAATCTCTTTACAATTCCATGAGAGGAAGACTTGTTTCTAAAGAAGGAATTTCAAAATTAGGCGGATTACAGGGTTATGAAGATAGAATTGCAAATTCCGATCGTATCATTATCTCTGCTTGCGGAACATCATGGCATGCTGCATTAGTCGGTGAGTATATGATGGAGCAATACACGGGTATTCCCGTTGAAGTAGAATATGCATCGGAATTCCGTTACCGTCACCCTATAATAACCTCAAGGGATACAGTAATTTTTATTTCCCAAAGCGGTGAAACTGCCGATACACTTGCAGCATTAAAGGAAGCTAAGAAGAAAGGTGCACTATGTCTTGGCATTTGTAACGTCGTTGGCAGTTCGATTGCCAGAGAAAGTGAAGCCGGTGTTTATATTCACGCCGGACCAGAAATTGGTGTTGCTTCAACAAAAGCATTTACTTCTCAATTACTCGTTCTCTCGTTAATCACACTTCTAATAGCACGTAGAAAGAATCTTAATCAACCTGAAGGACACGAAATAATTGAAGAGATGCAGAATTTAACAAAGAAGGTTGAAGTAATACTAAAACAAAATGAACTGATAGAAAAAATAGCCGATAAATATGTTGATTGTAGAAACTTTTTGTACTTAGGAAGAGGTTATCACTTTCCTGTAGCTTTAGAAGGTGCATTAAAACTGAAAGAAATTTCATATATACATGCAGAAGGTTATCCTGCTGCAGAAATGAAACATGGACCGATTGCATTAATCGATGACAATATGCCCGTTGTGTTTATTGCTACTAAAGATTCAGTTTATGAAAAAGTTGTTAGTAATATAGAAGAAGTTAAAGCAAGAAAGGGAAGAATTCTCGCAATTGTAAATGAAGATGATAATCAAATAGAAAAACTTGTTGATCATGTTATTAAAATACCCAAGACTATCAATATGCTTCAGCCGATATTAAGCGTTATTCCTTTGCAATTACTTGCATATCATATTGCAGTAAAGAAAGGTTTGAATGTTGATCAGCCAAGAAATTTAGCTAAATCAGTAACTGTTGAATAACAAAAAAGAGGTGATTTATGATTCGTAGAAACGTCCTTATTATGGGTGCTGCCGGGCGTGATTTCCATAACTTTAATGTATTTTTTAGAAATAACGAAAGTTATAATGTAGTTGCTTTTACTGCCACACAAATTCCTAATATTGATGGTAGAATTTATCCTCCTGAACTTGCCGGAAAACTTTATCCGAATGGAATTAAAATTTATGAAGAATCAGAACTGGTGGATTTAATTCATAAGCTAAAAGTTGATGAAGTGGTTTTCTCCTATTCTGATGTTCCATTTGAATATGTAATGACTAAAGCATCAATTGTAAATGCAGCGGGTGCCTCGTTTAGATTAATGGGTGCCGCCGAAACAATGATAAAAAGTACCAAACCCGTTATATCTGTTCTTGCTGTTAGAACCGGCAGCGGCAAATCTCAAACTTCCAGAAAGATAGTAAACTTACTTCAAAGTGCAGGTAAAAAAGTTGTTGCTGTAAGACATCCAATGCCTTATGGCGATTTAGTAAAACAAAAAGTTCAACGCTTTGCATCATTCGAAGACCTCGATAAATATGAATGTACAATTGAAGAAAGAGAAGAATATGAACCGCACTTAGCACGTGGCGGTGTTATTTATGCCGGTGTTGATTACGAAGCAATTTTAAGAGAGGCTGAAAAAGAAGCCGATATTATTCTCTGGGATGGCGGTAATAATGATATGTCTTTCTATCAATCCGACTTAACATTTACTGTTGTAGATCCTCATAGACCGGGACACGAAATGAGATACTATCCCGGTAATACTTCTCTTAGGTTAGCTGATGTTGCTATCATAAATAAAATCGATTCTGCAAGTCCGGAAGGAATTGAAGAAGTAAAGAAAAATATTCATGCTGTTAATCCTTCTGCTATAGTAATTGATGCGGCATCTCCAATTACAGTTGATAAACCTGAATTAATTTCCGGTCAACGCGTTCTTGTAGTTGAAGATGGTCCAACTCTTACTCACGGAGAAATGAAATACGGTGCCGGTACGGTAATTTCTCAAAAGTTAGGTGCAAAAGAAATTGTTGATCCGCGACCTTTTACAGTAAAATCGATAACTGAGACATATCAGAAATACCCTAACATTGGAATATTATTACCGGCAATGGGTTACGGAGATCAGCAGGTAAAAGACCTGGAAGACACAATTAATAGTACTGATTGCGATTCAGTTGTAATTGGAACTCCAATTGATCTGGGCCGGATTCTGAAAATAAACAAACCTTCTACAAGAGTAATGTATGAACTTCATGAACTTGGTACAAATACATTGGAATCAGTTTTGAAATCTAAAGGACTATTATGAAAAAAATTGCTGTTGTTGCTTTTGGCGGTAATGCTCTTCTAAGAGGTAATGAAGAAGGAACAATTGAGCAACAGGAAAAACATACATTAGATACCTGCGAAAAAATAATCAGCTTAATCCGTAAAGGTTATGAACTGATTATTACGCATGGAAATGGTCCTCAGGTTGGAAATATTCTTTTAAGGAATGAAGCCGGATATAATCAATATAAAATTCCTAAAATGCCTCTCGATATTTGTGTAGCCGATTCTCAAGGTGGAATCGGCTATATGATAGACCGGCAGTTGCGTAATGCATTGAATAAAACTGAACTTAAAAAAAATGTTGTTGCAATTATTACCGAAGTACTTGTTGATATTCATGACCCGGCATTTAACAATCCTACAAAACCAATTGGACCTTATTACATTAAAGAAGAAGCTGATCTATTAGCAAAAGCAAATAACTGGGTCTTTAAAGAAGATCCGAGGAAAAGAGGATGGCGAAAAGTAGTTGCTTCTCCAAAACCTGTTGATATTATGAATTACCAGGTTGTTCAGGATTTAGTTGAGAAAGGTCATATTGTTATTGCTGCCGGCGGTGGTGGAATTCCGGTGTATTTCCATCAGGATACAAAATATCTTGAAGCAATTGAAGCTGTAATAGATAAAGATCTTGCTTCGGCTTTATTAGCACGATTAATAAATGCCGACCGCTTTTATATTATAACAGATGTTCCTAAAGTCTGTATCAATTTCAATAAACCCGATCAGAAAGCCCTGGATCATTTAACTGTGGCAGAAGCGGAAAACTATTATCAAAAAGGGGAATTCCCGGCCGGAAGTATGGGCCCCAAAATTCTTGCTGCAATAGACTTTGTTAAGAATACCGGGAAAGAAGCAATTATTACAAGCGAAGAAGAAATCGAAAAAGAAAATTCAGGAACGCTTATTACTTTATAATATTTTGTTTGATTACTTTTACAACCATAAAAATGTTTCTAAAAAAATTCTAAAACAATTACAGGAGTGAAATGGCAGTTAGTATGAAAGGTAGAAGTCTGATTGAAATTCAGCATCTCACATTAGAAGAGATTTATCAGATTTTCGATTTAAGCAAAACTTTAAAAGAAGAGAGATTAATCGGTAAGAAACATCACGTATTAGAAGGTAAAAAACTCGGAATGATATTCTCCAAACCATCCACACGTACACGTGTATCATTCGAAGTGGGAATTTATGAACTTGGCGGTGTCGGTTTATATTTTAATCAGAATGATCTTCAGCTTAAGAAAAGTGAAAGTGTTAGCGATACGGCAAAAGTTCTCTCGCGCTATTTAGACGGCATTATGATTCGCACATTCGATCATCAGGATGTTATCGATCTTGCAAAATATGGTTCGATCCCTGTAATTAATGGTTTGACCGATCTTCATCATCCATGTCAGGTTTTAACTGATCTATTTACAGCATATGAGAAGAGAAGGAAATTGCAAGGATTAAAACTTGCATACATTGGCGATGGAAACAATATGGCCCACAGTTTACTACAGGGATGTTCTAAAGTTGGAATGGATATAGCTATTGCGTCGCCATCGGGTTATAAGCCGCTCGATTTAGTTGTTAAAGAGTCGATGGAAAATGCTAAGTACATGGGAAGTAAAGTTGAAATTTTAGACGATCCTATTGCAGCAGTTAAGAACGCAGATATAGTTTACACTGATGTCTGGGCAAGTATGGGTCAGGAAAAAGAGGCCGAAGAGCGAAAGAAAAAATTTGCCGGTTTCCAGGTTAATCCACAATTAGTTAAAAATGCAAAAGAAGATTATATCTTTATGCATTGCCTCCCGGCTCATAGAGGTGAAGAAGTAGTTGATGAAATTTGTGATTCACCGAACTCTGTAATTTTTGATGAAGCTGAGAACCGATTGCACGTTCAAAAGGCAATAATGGCTCTGGTTATGTAATTCAAAAAAGTTCCGGTAATTTCTTATCGGGACTTTTTAAATGATTAGATAGGTATAATAATCCCGGTACAAAATGGAAAAACTTGATGGATTAGTCTCTCTACTAATTGCATGCATAGAACTTTTATTTATTATCAACCTTTTAATTTTTGCCAAAAAGAATTCCGTTAACAAACTGATAATTGTCAAGGTTATTCTACTTTTTGGCTATCAATTATTAGAATTCCTTATTTGCTTTGCCGGACTCAACTCCCAGTTATTTGTTTACTTAGCGCTACTTGATATAACATTACTTCCTCCAATTGGTTTATATACAGTTCTACTATATGCGGGTAAATTAAAAAACTATCACAAACTTATTTTTATCCCGGCATTATTTTTTATCATATACTATCCTATTGTTATTGATAAGCTTGCAGTAACCAAATGCACTCTTTTATATGCAACGTATCATTATCCACTTGGACCTTTATATGCAACGTTTTATTATCTGCCGGTTATCGGTTCTATGATAATATTAAATAAGAAGTGGGGATCTGAATCGGACCCTATCAAAAAATCTTTAACAAGAATTTATTTCTTTGGATATATTTTTACATTTATTCCCGCAATGATTATTGCAATATTCGTCCCGGCATTTGCAACAGCTGTTGAAAGCCTCCTTTGCAAATTGGCGTTTATATTTGCAATTCATTTAACGATATTTGCTCTAAAAAATAAAGGATAGAAGTATTAATGCAAGAAACTATTCTTAACATTTACCTGATAATTGAAAATGGTTTAATAATCTCATACAGAGCTATCTCTTATTCCATTGAAGGTACGGATGATAAAAAGATTAGTTTCTTAAAATCGAGAGCTAAAGAGAACTTTAATTCAGCCGAGGAATTCGACGCACCCCAAAATAAGAAACAACTTTTTATGCCTTACTCAAAATTTTCACGGTTGGAATCCCAGGGAATGCAATTCCAACTTTTTGAAAATATTTTCAATAAGTATCAAGTGCCTCAAAACCCACTAATATGCGTAACACCTGTAGTTGACGGAATCGTTTTATCCGATTAAAAAACTGACTGGATTTGTTGCTTTTTTACATTTACGGATATATCTTGACCTCAAACTTTAGGAGAAAAAAATGCCTCTTTATAAAGACTTCAAAACCATTCCCCAATTGTTCAATATTATAACACAGGAATTCGGAAAAGGTAAAGAACGACCTGTGCTTAAGTATAAAGTTGACGAGAAATGGCTCGATATTTCATACGATCAACTTTATGAAGAGACTGTAAACCTTGCATGCGGACTTGCATCTCTTGGTGTTAAAAGCGATGATAAAGTTTCTATAATCGCAGAAAACAGACCTGAGTGGGTTTACTCCGATATGGCGATTCTTGGTCTTGGCGCCATTGATGTTCCACTTTATCCAATATCTACTTCGGAGACTATTGAGTTTATTTTGAATAACTCAGAATCGGTTGGAATGATTGTATCTAATAAATTCCAGTTGAATAAGGTTCTAAAGGTTCGCAGTAATTGCCGAAATCTTAAATTCATTATTGTAATGAATGAAGGCGATAAAGGAAATGAAAAAGATGTTTATTCAATGGCAGAAGTTCAGAAGATTGGTAAAGAATTCAGGAAGGAACATCCTAACTATTTTAATGAGAAGTCTGTTCTTTGTTCAGAAAATCAATTGTGCACAATCATTTATACTTCCGGAACAACCGGCGACCCCAAAGGAGTAATGCTTACTCATAAAAATATTGTTTCCAATATTAAAGCTGCACACGAAATTTTTAATATCGGAGAAAGTGATATCTTCCTTTCGTTCTTACCGTTATGTCACATCTTCGAAAGAATGGGCGGTTATTACACAGCATTCTCTTGCGGAGGTATGATTGCATATGCAGAAAGTATTGAGAAGATTGCTAATAATATGTCGGAAATAAAACCTACAATTATGACTGCCGTTCCACGTCTTTTCGAAAGAATGTATAGTAGAATTAAGAAGAATGTAGAAAGTCAGCCTGAAAAGAAACAGAAGATTTTTAACTGGGCAATTGAAACCGGAAAAGAATTTCAGATTGCAAAAAGATCAGGGCATCCAATTCCCATTATGCTAACATTAAAACGAAAACTTGCAGATAAATTAGTTTTTGGTAAGTTGAGAGAAAGAACGGGTGGACAGTTAAGATTTTTTATTTCCGGTGGTGCCGCACTTTCAAGAGAACTTGGAATTTTCTTTGAAGCTGCCGGTATCTTAATAATTGAAGGTTATGGATTAACAGAATCTTCCCCGGTTATTACTGCAAACCGATTAAATGATTATAAATTCGGAACAGTCGGTAAACCAATGCCCGGTGTTGAAGTAAAAATTGCAAAAGACGGAGAAATACTTGCTTACGGACCGAACATAATGCAAGGTTATTACAAAAATAAAAAAGAGACCGAAGACACAATTAAAGACGGCTGGTTACATACCGGCGATATTGGTGTATTCGACGCTGAAGGATTTTTAATTATAACCGATAGAAAGAAACATCTCTTTAAAACTTCCGGAGGTAAGTACATTGCACCCACTCCAATTGAAAATATGTTCCTTGCAAGCAAGTATATCGATCAGTTCGTAATTATTGGCGATAGAAGAATGTTTATCACGGCTCTCATTGTTCCAGATTACGAAGCACTAAAAGAATACGCCGATGCAAATAGAATTCATTACAGTAACCTAGACGAACTTGTTAAGATGAAACAGATATATGAATTACTGGATAAGGAACTTGGAGAATTCCAGAAGAAACTTGCTGCGTTTGAAAGGGTAAGGAAATTTGCAATACTTGATAAACCGTTTACAATTGAAGGCGGCGAACTTACTCCTTCATTAAAAGTAAAACGTAAAGTTATTGAGGAACGCTACAAAGATTTAATTGAAGATATGTATAAGGGTCTGGAAGGATAATTTTTAAGTATCTTGCTCATAATCCAGATCATGATTATGAGCAAGATTTATTTTATATCAGCTACTTAAGCAATCTCCCGAACAACGTCAGATACATAAATTTATAAATATCGGTATTATCAATAGAACCTTTCACATATTCGGAATTCAAACCGGCAGCTCTTACTAAAACCGAACCACAAACATCATCAGTTGTTGACCAGTTTATTACAAATGGAAATGTCCTCCCGAATTTATCCGGTGCTGACCTGAAAGGGAAAGATTCACTTCCATTTATTCCATCATAAGGAGCACCGTTTGAAGCTGACTTTGGCAGCGGTTTATCAAATGGGAAATAGTCTTCTGTATAACTAATTGCTTCCATTCCTCCGGCTTCGCTATCGGAACAGGTAATTAAAAGTGTATTCGGATTTGAGTTAATAAAATTCATTGCTACGCCTAATGCATCATCAGCACGTTTTAATGCTTCAAGCATCCCTTTAGCATTATTTTTATTTCCAAAATTATCAGTTCCTTCTTCTTCAATAACTAAAATAAATTGCTGATTATTTCTGGATAATATTTTAATAGCAGCGTCAGTCATCTCTGCTAATGTTGGAGCTTCCGGTTTAAAATTCACAAGATTTAGTTTAGCTTGTTCTTCCTCGGTTTTATCGTTAAATGTATGTCCCTCCGCAAAGATTCCAAGAAGTTTGTTTACATCAGGACTAATATTTTTAAGCTGCTCGCGGGTATATACAATTTTATAACCAAGTTTTTTTGCTTCATCAATCAGGTTAAGTCCGTCAGTTCGCTTTCCTTCGCTGCAATAAAATCCTTTTACACCCTTAGGAAGCAGCCATTCTTCTCCGCCATACATTATTACATCCACTCCAGATAAAATAGTTTGTCTTGCAATTTCCTGGTTTTCCTTTCTGGCATTTACAGATGCAACAAACGCTCCTGTTCCAGGTTCAATAATACTACCTGAATTTACTAAGCCGGTTTTAATTCCCGATTCCATAGCCTCCTGAATTATGCTCATCTTTTTTCCGGAGCGTGCTGTTGGAATCTGGTGATTGTCATCCATTCCATAAGCACCAACTCCTACTTTAACTCCATACGCGTGAATCGTTCCGCCGCCGTTTGATGTTGCTGTTAATGAGTTTGTAAGGTGTCCTAAGTAAACACCAATGTTTGGTAGATTATCCCAATTTAATTTGTTATCGGGACCAACATAAAGCATTCGTGTCGCATTCCATGCTGCCAACGATGTTCCATCGGGGTGAATAAAAATTACATTCCCTTTTTGAAATCCGGATGATGGTTGAGATTTTATTTCTTGAGCCGGGATTAAACAGCATATCAAAATAATAATGACAAATTTTGAAGTTAAATTCATTCTTGGATATCTCCTTATTTAAGAGCTGTAAATTTATTCATTTTTTCACAATTGATAAATTTTATAATGTTAATAAATTATAAACAGTTCAACCGCAGCATTAATTCACAAACTTCTCCTATAAAGAGTTTAAAAACCCATTTTTTCTTATATTTGACCTCATTAAAAACAAGAGTGGATAAGTTTTGGGCAATTCAGCTAATACCAATAAAGAAAAAGTTCTTGTAACATCTGCATTACCTTATGCAAACGGAAGAATCCATCTGGGTCATTTAAGTGGTGCTTATCTTCCGGCAGATATTTATGTGCGATACAAAAGATTAAATGGCGACGACATAATTTACATTTGCGGTTCCGACGAACATGGGGTGCCGATAACGATTACTGCCGATAACGAGAAAGTATCTCCCAAGGTTATTATCGATCGGTATCATGAATTAAACAGGTTGGCTTTCGAGAAATTCGGAATGAGTTTCGATATCTACTCAAGAACAAGTCTTCTAATTCATCATGAAACAGCCCGGGAATTTTTTAAGACATACTTCGACCAGGGTTTATTAGTTGAAAAAAAATCACTCCAGTTTTATGATGAAAAAGTAAAGATGTTTTTACCTGACCGGTATGTAGAAGGAACCTGCCCAAGATGCGGAAATGAAGAGGCACGGAGCGATGAATGTGAAAAATGCGGATCATTATATGAACCATCTGAGCTGAAAAATCCTAAGAGTAAAATTTCCGGAGAAACACCTGTACTAAAAGAAACTTCTCACTGGTATTTCCCACTGGGGAAATTTCAGGAGAGATTAGAAAAATACGTTTCGGAAATGAGTGAGAAATTCGGCTGGAAAGAAAACGTTCTTCAGTATTGCCGCGGATGGTTTAAGGAAGGATTAAAAGACCGTGCTTATACAAGGGACCTTGATTGGGGTGTAAAAGTACCTGTTGATGAAGCTGAAGGTAAAGTACTTTATGTTTGGTTCGAAGCCGTACTCGGTTACATCTCCGCTACAAAAGAACTTTCGCAAAAAAGAAATGAGCCGGAACTTTGGAAAAAATTCTGGCAAATGAACGATACAAAATATGTAGCGTTTATTGGTAAAGATAATATTGTCTTCCATACAATTATTTTCCCGGCAATGTTAATGGCATGGAACGATATTCAGTCTGATAAATACATCTTACCGCAAAATGTGCCGGCCAATGAGTTTCTAAATTTTGAAGGTAAGAAATTTTCTAAATCGCGCGGATGGGGAGTAGATGTACTTGATTTTCTCGATCTCTTTCCACCTGATCCGCTTAGATATACATTGGCTGCCAATCTTCCTGAGAATAAAGATACTGATTTCTACTGGAAAGAGTTTCAGTCCAGAAATAACGGCGAGTTAGCTGATATACTTGGAAATTTTATTAACAGGACTTTCACATTTGTATTTAAACATTTCGAGGGAAAAGTTCCGCCACTTGGTAAACTGGATAAGATTGATGAAGATATGATAAAATTGATTGAAGAATATCCGGTTAAAGTTGGTGAACTTATCGACCGTTATAAAATTAAGGATGCAGTTTTTGAAATGATGAATCTTGCAAGAGCCGGCAATAAGTATTTTAACGACTCTGAACCGTGGGTTACTGTTAAGAAAGATAAAGAAAAATGTGCTACTGCATTAAATATCTGTCTCAATTGTATTTATACTTTAGCGGAATTATTCGAACCTGTAATTCCATTTTCTACGGAAAAGATTTTTAAGATGCTTAATTCAACTAAATGTAATTGGAATACAAGCGGAAGACTTAATTTGAAAGAAGGTCATTTACTCGGTCAATCTGAAATTCTCTTTACTAAAATTGAAGATAAAGTAATTGACGAACAGATAAATAAACTCGGTAAACCAGATGGGGATGTAAAACCGGTTGATGAAGAGATTACCATTGATGATTTTAAGAAAGTAAAACTTAGAGTAGCCGTAATAAAAAATGCCGAGAAAGTAAACAAAAGTGAAAAACTGCTGAAGTTAAAAATTGATCTTGGTAATGAAGAAAGACAATTAGTTGCCGGAATAGCTAAGAGTTACGAACCTGAGCAGCTAATTGGTAAGAAAGTATTGGTAGTTGCAAATCTGAAACCCGCAAAATTATTTGGATTGGATTCACAGGGGATGGTGATGGCGGTTGATACATCGGAAGAAGGAAAAGTTAAACTTATCGAGATCGATAACAGCGTATCTCCCGGTACATTAGCAAAGTAAATGAATTATGGCGGCTAAATATGAAGAAACAATCCAGATCACCGCTTAACCGGACAGTAAAAATCTCTGTTTCCGATTTTGAAAAATATTCCGCCAATTTAATTACGGTTAATAAGAATGAATCCGTTTCTAAAATAATAAACAAAACAATCTGCCAGGATGTTTTTAATGTTATTGACCATTTACCAGATAATTTTGTTGACTTGCTGATTGTTGATCCGCCTTATAACCTTTATAAATCTTTCAACACGCTTAAAGTAAAAGCTATTTCAATAAATGAGTATTCTGAATGGATTAATAATTTTATCTCCAGAATAATTCATACACTAAAGAAAAATGCTACTGTCTATTTTTGCAGCGATTGGCGCACATCTATTTCAATCGGACATATACTGGAAAAATATTTCTATGTTAGAAACAGAATAACATGGGAGCGCGAAAAAGGACGAGGCGCAAAATCGAACTGGAAAAATAATTCTGAAGATATTTGGTATTGCACTCTCTCCAGAAAATATACCTTCAATCACGATGCCGTTAAGTTAAACAGGAAAGTGATAGCACCTTACAAGGATAGTAATGGTCAACCGAAAGACTGGTCGAAAAATAGTAATGGGAATTTTCGATTAACTTTCCCGTCCAATATCTGGACTGACATTTCAGTACCGTTCTGGTCGATGCCGGAGAATACAGATCACCCAACTCAAAAACCGGAAAAGTTAATTGCAAAACTTATTCTTTCAAGTTCTAAAAAAGGAGATACGGTTCTTGATCCGTTCCTCGGTTCCGGAACAACCTCTGTAGTTGCCAAGAAACTTAACAGGAATTATGTAGGGATTGAATTAGATAAAATGTATGCTTGCCTTGCAGAAAAAAGATTAGAAAAAGCCCAAATTGATAAGAAAATCCAGGGTTACGAGCATGGAATTTTCTGGGAAAGGAACACAATGCCTTTCAAAGTTGAATAATGAGAGTAAATTTAGATTTTCTTGTTATTTTTGCACTTCGCATTACAAATGATTAATTGATTCTTAAAAATTGACGGAGGTTTATTAATGATTTTTCGAAAGCTTCTTTTATCGCTTCTGCCGTTATCCATCCTAATTGTTTCATGTACATCCGAACATTCTAAAATTGTTGTTGCCGAGTATGGTAATTATAAAATCTATCTGGATGAATTTGAAAAAGCATATGCAAAGAACACAGGTGGAATAGAGAAAGCTAAAACGGATTCTCAGGATGAACTGAAAAAATTTCTTGACCTCTATGTTAATTACAAAATGAAATTGAGGGACGCAGAAGTAAGAGGTTTTACTACCGATCCTGATATGCAAAAGGAATTATTCGATTATAAAAAGAATATCGGCTCTACCTTATTCCTCGAAGATCATCTTTACGAACCGGCTTTGAAAAAAATGTACGAAAGAAGAAAAACAGAGTTTAAAGCTGCACATATTATGCTGATACCCGATTCGACTATGAATGCCGAGGAAACTGAAAAACTCGGTAATGAATTGATCGAAAGGATTAATAAAGGGGAAGACTATGCAAAGCTTGCCGAACAGTATTCAAAAGATACTTATACCAATAAAAGGGGAGGAGTAGTTGGATGGGTTACTTCGGGTATGATAGTCGTTCCCGAAATTGAAGAAGCAATCTACTCAACCGAAGCTGGTAAAATTTATCCTAAACTTGTAAAATCGAATTATGGGTATCATGTATTAAAGGTATTGGAAAAACAACCCCGTAAAGACCAGGTTAAAGCTCAACACATAATGGTTTCCATACTCGATTCAACCGGAAAGAAAGATTCTACAAGAGCATTAAAGAAAATTTTAGATATCGAGAAAAAACTTAAAGAAGGTGCCGACTTTAATAAAATAGCACTCGAATACTCCGAAGATAAAATGACTGCAAAACAGTATGGTGATTTAGGATTCTTATCCCGTGGACGAATTGACCCAAAGTTTGAAGATGTATTGTTCAGTACGAATGTTGATGAAATATCTCCAATTATTGAAACAACGATTGGTTACCATATAGTTAGAGTAAATGAAATTTCTCCTTACCCATCATTTAAGGAGAGTGCGGAAGAATTAAAAGATATGTTTATTAGAACATACTTTAAGATGGAATATGAAAAACTTCTTGATAGCTTAAAAAAGAATTATAACTATAGAATGAATGAAGATATCTATCAGAAGTTGGTCTCTTCTGCAAAGGCCATAAGAAGCGGTAGAAACTTTGAAGCAACAGAATATAAACAATCCCTCGGCCCCGAAGTTCTTTTTACTTTTTCAAATCAATATTTTACTGTGGACTCACTAATGTCATATATTATTAGGTCTGAACAATATAATTACAGCCTTCTTAATGACGAAACTATTAAGGATATTTATACCAATTACGTTGATGATATGATTTTAAGAAAGAAAGCAATGGAATACGATAAAGAGAGCCCCCAATTTGCATCACTTATGGAAGAATATGAAAATGGAATTTACCTTTTCAAATTACTTGAAGAAGAAGTATGGACCAAAGTTGTAGTTGATAGTTCTATGATTCAGAACTATTTTGATCAACACCGGGAAGAATTTAAGTGGAAGGACAGGGTTGAATTTAAGGAGGTTTATACATCTACTGATTCGTTAATTAATCATTACTATTCACTGGCTCAAAGTGGAGAAAATTTCGATAGTCTTGTTGTTAAGTATTCGCAAAGATTGGGTTATCAGGATGTCCCCGGCTATTACGGATTGGTTGAAATAGATGCAAATGATCTATCGAAAAAAGCAAACTCGTTGAAGAATATTGGTGATGTATCAGAACCGTTCCGCTTCCAGGATGGATGGTCTATTGTTAAGCTTATTAAACGTGAGGATGCCCGGCTTAAAAATCTGGATGAGGTTAAAGCCGAAATTGCAAGTCTGCTTCAGGAACGTGAAAGTAAGAGACTTGAGGATATTTATATCAATGGTCTTAAGAATATTTATAAACCGAAAATCTATTACAATGAGTTAGGTAATGCATTTAAGAATTAGTCCGGTATTATTAATATCCACTCTAATTTTTGTTAGCTGTTCGGACGAGGACAGGACATCCAGGCATCTTGTTAAAGTTGGGGATTCTGTTCTAACCGAGGAAAATTTAGAAAATGCATTAGGCGATTTCAGTAATCAATCCAAGCTTCGTGAAGAATTTATAAATGATTGGGTTGAAAAAGAAATCCTTTACAAGGAAGCCCGGGATAACGGAATCCTGGATTCTGATGAATTCAATCGCATATTAGAAAATTCCCGAAAAGAACTTGCAGCAGCATTTGTAATTAATAAATACCTCGAAGAAAATAAATATGAACCGGGCAGCGATGAACTAAAAGCTTTTTACGAAAAATATAAACAGGATTTTATATTCACCGAGGATTATTTTAAAATCAATACTGCTTACTTTAATAACATTGAAACGGCAGTAAGATTCAGAAAATTACTGGTTGAAAGCGATTGGAAAAAAACTCTCAATTCATTTAGAGGTGGCGAAACAATTATAAATGAGCAATCGGCTCTTTTAATACCTGCTCATAAATTCGCATCGGTTACTCAATATAAAATTGTTACTAATCTTTTACCCAACGAGGTTAGTATTGTTTTGCAGGAGGAACCGCAGAAATTTGCAATTGTTCAATTAATTGAAAAATTTGATAAAGGAACTCTCCCCTCATTTGATATGATTACTGAAATTGTGAAAGACAGGTTTATGATTCTTAAAAACAAAGAACTTGTAAGAAGATACTTAAATAAATTAATAGACGATCATAATATTGATATAAAAAGGTACACAGAATGAAATACATTTTTAGTTTTTTAATACTTACCGTTTCTCTTTTAGCTCAACAGGTTGGCGATAAAATTGTTGCCGTTGTTGATAACGAAATAATCTTAAAATCTGATCTGGACTTTCGGGTTTATTACGAAACTTCCCAGAGAAAACTTAATCCTCAGGATCCGCAGATTGTAAGAGCAATTCTTAATCAATTAATAGAAGAGAAACTGCTTTATGCTCAAGCCGAATTGGATTCCGTTACTGTCACAGATGAGCAGGTAAATCAAAGACTGGATTATCAAGTCAATATGTTGATGCAGCAGTTTGGGTCTAAAGAACGACTGGAACAGGTTTATGGAATGCCACTCGAAAAGATTAAAAGGACTATACGGGAAGATATTAGAAAAATGGCAATGTCGGAGTATGTTAGAGAAAAAAAGTTCGCCGGTGTTCAGGTCTCTCGTTTAGAAGTAGAAGAATTCTTTAATACCTATAAAGATTCGCTTGGCGTTGTCCCGGAACGTTTCCAGATTTCGCATATATTCCAGAATCCTAAAACAGGTGAGAGAATAAAACAGAAAGCAAGGGAAACTGCTGCTATGCTGTTGGATTCAATTAAAAAAGGGGGCGACTTCGCACAGTTAGCCCGTCAATATTCAAACGATCCCGGTAGTGCATCTCAAGGAGGCGACCTTGGATTTGTTAAACGCGGCGTCTTTTATCCTGAATTTGAAGCTGCTGCATTCGCTCTTGCACCAAATCAACTTTCGGGAATTGTTGAATCTCCGGTTGGATACCACATTATTCAATTACTGGAAAGAAGAGGGGAATCAATTCATTGCCGGCATATTCTTATCAAACTGAAAGCAGATGATGAAGCAGATCTTAAAGCTATTGAATTTCTTAACGACATACGAGATAGTATTATGCGTAAGGTAAATACTTTTGAATACTACGCAAAGAAATACAGTGATGATAAAGAAAATGCAAGATTCGGCGGCGAGCTCGGAACATTTGAAAAAAATCAGCTTGATAAATCCTTGCTTGATGTGATCTTTAAAATGAAGGAAAATGATATCAGCTTTCCTAAAAGACTTGAAATAGATAATAATGCATACGGATATCATATTGTTAAATTGATTAAACGGACTCCGGAACATAAAGCCAGTCTTGATGAAGATTTTGCAGAGATTAAGCGTCTGGCAGAGTATTACAAAAAACAGAAATTATATGCTAAGTGGATGGATGAATTGAGAGAAAAAATATATTGGGATATTCGACTTTAAGAAGGGCATCAATTAATTTTAATATTATTGTATAGATTAAATACGGGGTTCAAGTGCCGAATAATGATGTTGAACTGGTTGAACAATTATCGATTGCAGTAAAAAATATAAAGAAAGAAATCGCAAAAGTAATTATCGGTCAGGATCAGATAATAAATGATCTTTTAGTTGCACTTCTTTCACGCGGACATTGTCTTCTAATTGGTGTTCCGGGATTGGCAAAAACCCTGTTGATAAAAACCTTTGCAGAAGTTCTTGATCTTAAATTCAACAGGATACAATTTACTCCGGATCTTATGCCCGGCGATATAACCGGAACTGAAATAATTGATGAAAATCCAGTTACTCAAAAGCGGGAATTCAGATTCATAAAAGGACCAATTTTCGCAAACATGATTTTAGCCGATGAAATAAACCGCACTCCACCTAAAACACAATCAGCACTTCTTGAAGCAATGCAAGAATACAAAGTAACCGCTGCCGGAATTACACATAAATTGGAAGAGCCATTCTTTGTTCTTGCAACGCAAAATCCAATTGAGCAGGAAGGAACTTATCCGCTTCCCGAAGCACAACTCGACAGGTTTATGTTTAACCTCTGGCTCGATTATCCTGGCTTTGAAGAGGAGGTTGAGATAATAAAACAAACAACAAGCGATTATAAACCAACACTTCAAAAAATTATTAAAGCAGATGAAATGATTTCCTTCCAGGACTTAATAAGGCGTGTACCGGTTGCAGATAATGTAATTCAATACGCTGTAAGCTTTGTAAACAGTACAAGACCAACAAACGGAAATACTCAACAATTTGTTAAAGATTGGATTAGCTGGGGTGCCGGACCGCGTGCATCTCAATACTTAATTCTTGCAGCTAAAACTAAAGCAGTAATGGAAGGTAGATTTACTCCTTCAATTGATGATGTAAAAACATTCCTTATCCCGGTATTAAGACATAGAATTATTCCAAATTTTTCTGCCGAATCAGAAGGAATCAACTCGGTCGAAATTATAAAAAAATTATCCTGATTTAAACGAAAGCGGATTCAATTATAGATGAAATTAAGCTTACGATCCTTCATAATAATTTTCCCATTCCTTTTTATCCTTCCTTTTATAACCGGTTGTACGAATAACGAAAGTGAAGTTAAATCACCTGTTGAAAATTTTAATTCATTTGGATTGGCAGTCGATTCATTAATAGAAGTACACGGTACTATCAACTCAGGTGAAACTCTCGGAGATATTTTAACTCCACATGGTGTTTCTGATAAGAAGATATTTCAAATTGCAGAAGAGGCACATGAAATCTTTCCTGTAAAAAGTTTTAGAGCCGGAGATGAATATTATCTTTATGCAAAGTGGGATTCAACAGAAACTGTTCATTACCTTGTATATGTCCGCAATCCAGTTGAGTATGTTGTTTTTGATCTTAGAGATAGTGTAAAAGTTTATCATGGCAAAAAAGAAGTAAGTATAAAAGAGAGAGTCTTTGCAAGCAGCATAAAAAATTCCTTATGGCAGACTTTAGAATCGCAAAATGTAAATCCGGAAGTTGCTGTAAAATTATCCGAAATTTATGCGTGGCAAATCGACTTTTTCAGAATTCAGGTGAATGATTCTCTGAAAGTTGTTTACGAAGAATTATTTGTTGATGGGAAATCAACCGGAGTTGGAAAGATATTAACCGCATCATTCCGTCATCGGAACGAAGATTTTTTTGCTTTCAGGTTCGAGAAGAATGACGAAGTAGGATATTATGATGAAAAAGGGAACAGCTTACGTAAAGCATTTCTAAAAGCCCCACTTAAATTCAGCAGAATATCATCACGTTTTTCGTTGAAACGATTTCATCCTGTTCTTGGTAGATATAAAGCTCACCTTGGAACTGATTATGCAGCTCCAACAGGAACACCAATTATGACTGTAGGGGATGGCGTTGTAACTGAAGCAAGTTATACAAGCGGTAATGGCAATTATGTTAAGGTTAGACATAATGCAACATATACAACACAATATCTTCACATGTCTAAATTCGCAAAAGGGATTCGTCCGGGTTCAGCAGTTAAGCAAGGTCAAATTATCGGTTACGTGGGTAGTACCGGTCTGGCTACTGGTCCGCATGTATGTTTTAGATTCTGGAAAAATGGTAAACAGGTTGATGCACTAAGAGAAAAATTACCAACCTCTAATCCGGTTGCAAAAGAATACCGTAAAGATTTTGAATTGGTAAGAGATTCTTTAATAACAAAACTTATCCAGAACTCTTTAGCTATTAATTAATTCTAACAACTATTCAAATGCTTTCTTAATAATTTCCTCTTGAGAAATCTGAAATTTCTTTGACGAACCGCTTGCCGGACTTGGACTTTCCTGACGTCCCACAAACTCTAATTTCAATTTATCCGGGATAACCTTAATCAACCTTGGAAAAAGAAAATTCCATGCACCCATATTTTGTGGTTCTTCCTGAACCCACTTTATCGATTTAGAATTTGGATATGTTTGTAATAATTTGCTCAATAGCTCGGAATTAAATGGATAGTACTGCTCAATCCTTATTATTGCTTTATCATCAATTTTATTTATTACTCTAAAGTTGTTCAATTCATAATATATTTTTCCGCTTGTAAGAATTACGTCGGTAACTTTAGATTTATTAGCAACATTATCATCAATAATTTCTTCAAACGTTCCATCGGTAAAATCGTTTATAGGCGACCTTGCAGCGGGTAATCGTAATAAACTCTTAGGTGTTAGAACAACAAGAGGTTTTTCGTAAGCTCCGTTTACCTCAGATGTATTTTTATGGATATGTCTCCTTAGCAAATGAAAATACTGCGCAGGTGTTGTGGGGTTACATACATACATATTATTTTCTGCACATAGTATCAGGAATCTTTCTAGTCGTGCACTGCTGTGTTCCGGTCCCTGTCCCTCCTGTCCGTGAGGTAGTAACAATACAAGATTATTTGGCAACTGCCATTTTGTAAACGAACTGACTATAAAATTATCAATTATAACCTGAGCACTATTAGCAAAATCTCCGAATTGTGCTTCCCAGATTACTAAAGCGAGCGGATCAGAAATGCTGTATCCAAATTCAAATCCTAATACAGCTGCTTCCGAAAGTAAGCTATCGAGTGCTTCAATTTTTGCCTGACCTTCTTCAATAAAATTATGAGGTAAAACTTCTTCTTCAGTATTCATATCAGTAAAAATTAAATGCCGCTGACTAAATGTTCCCCGTGCACTATCCTGACCACTGAGTCTGACCGTACGTTTTTCAGTTAAAAGAGTACCGAATGCAAGAGCTTCTGCAAATGCCCAATCAATTTGTGTATTACCTGTTAATAGTTCTTTTCGCTTTGCAATATGTTTACTTAGTTTAGGATTTAGTGAAAAACTTTGAGGGAATTGTGTAATCCCTTTTACAACTTTCTTAAGCTCATCAATAGATACTTTTGTTTCTGCTTTTCGATCGAAACTGTTATAATAATCTGTGGAATATGCCAGAGGTCTATCCGGTCTAAACTTCTCTGATTTCTTTTTAGTGTCCTTGAGTGCTTTTTCAAGCAAATCGTATATATGATTATCAAGAGTTTCTATTTCAGTTTTATCCATAATCTTAGTCTTAACCAGTCTCTCCTGGTAAATCTGTTTAACTGATAGATGCTCTTTAATTTTTTTATACATCAACGGTTGAGTATAAACCGGATCATCACCCTCGTTGTGGCCATGTCTTCTATATCCGAATAGATCAATTACAACATCCTTGTTAAATTTTTGGCGGTATTCATATGCAAGCTGTGTAACCCAGAGTGATGCTTCGGGATCATCACCATTAACATGGAAGATAGGGGACTGAACCATTTTAGCAACATCGGTTGCATAAGGTGAAGAACGTGCGTCTTCCGGTGGTGTTGTAAATCCAATCTGATTATTTACAATAATGTGAATCGTTCCACCGGTGCTATAACCTTTTAATTGAGATAAGTTTAGAGTCTCTGCTACAACACCCTGACCTGCAAACGCAGCATCGCCGTGAATAAGCACAGGAACATACTGATTCTTCTTAGTGTCGTTATTTCTTGTCTGTTTAGCACGTATTATTCCTTCAACAACCGGATTAACCCATTCGAGATGAGAAGGATTTGATGCCACGGAAACCTTTATTTCATTTCCATTGAATGTCTTATAATTTCCTGTTGCACCGAGATGGTATTTAACATCACCCGTTCCTTGCGGACTTTCGGGATCCATTTCGTCTTCAAATTCGGAAAAGATATTATTATAACTTTTACCGATGATATTTGATAACACATTCAATCTGCCGCGGTGAGCAATTCCTAAAAACACTTCCTTAACATTCTGTTCGCTTGCTAAATTTAATAGATAGTCCAGCACAGGTATTAATGTTTCTGAACCTTCAAGAGAAAAACGTTTATGCCCTATAAATTTTGTATGAAGAAAATGTTCGAACGCTTCAGCTACAATTAGTTTTTCCATTATTCTTTTTTTGATCTCAGTACTATAGCCCGGCTTATTTCTAATCGGTTCCATTCTTTGTTGAAGCCAGAGTTTTTCTTCGGGATTCTGGATGTGCATATATTCCACACCGATCTTTTCGCAATAAGTCTGATGAAGAACGTCAAGAATCTGTCTTAAAGTACCCGTCTGCATTCCCTGTAAATTACCGGTTATAAAATGACGGTCATAATCCCAGATTGTAAATCCATGGTTAGTAGGATCCAATTCCTGGTGAAAAGATTTTGGAGGACTAAGCGGATTTAAATCAGCAATTAAATGTCCGCGCACTCTAAACATGTTAATAAGTAATACTATTCGAGCTTGTTTCTCAATCTCTTCGATGTTGTCGATTTTAGAAAACCGTTTTGAAAGTGTATCGAGGTCCCATCCAACAGCTTTCTGCGGAATTTTTAAGTCCTCGAATAACTTACTATAGAAATTATTTTCTCCAAGTAAAAGGTTGTCAATAGTTGCAAGAAAAGCGCCGGATTCCGCACCTTGAATTATCCGGTGGTCATACGTACTGGTTATATTCATAACCTTACCAATACCAAGAGATGCCAATGCAGATGGATGCATCGCTTTGAATTCCGCCGGGTAATCAATTGCACCTACTGCAATAATACAACCCTGTCCGGTCATTAATCTGGGTGTTGAAGAAATTGTTCCGATACCACCGGGGTTAGTTAAGGTTATAGTAGAATTTTGAAAATCTGCCGGTTCTAATTTGCCACTTTTAGCTTTATCAACTAACTCATCGTATGCATCAAGAAATTCTCCAAAGTTCATCGTTTCAGCACGTTTAATATTAGGAACTATTAAAGAACGCGTTCCGTCTTTTCGTTCGATATCAACAGCAATTCCAAGATTTATATATGGCTTCTTAATTAAACTTGAATTCCCTTTAACAACTCCGAAAGAATTATTCATATTAGGAAATTCTTTAATTGCCTGAACAAGCGAATATGCAATTAGATGTGTAAAAGAAATTTTTCTTCCGCCGGTTCTCTTCAAATGTTGATTGATAATAATTCTATTCTCTTCAAGAAGCTTTACTGAAATGGTTCGTAACGATGTTGCGGTAGGAATAGTTAAACTACCGGTCATGTTTTCAATTATTTTTGCGCCGACTCCCACAATAGGTATAATTTCATCATCGGGGGATATATCAAACAACTCCGATACAACAGGAGAAGTGATTTCTTTTCTGGTTGTAGAGGAATTTTCCGGTTCGCTGCGGTTATTCGATTTACTGCTGCCGGTTAATTGATCGAAATAATTTTTCCAGTAATCGGAAACCGAATTTTGATCTTCCAGGTATTTTTCAAGTAAGTCGGATACAAATCCAAAGTTATATCCGAAGTGATTAAATAATTCTTTATGATATTTAGTAATGTCCATATTTCCCAGATAATTTATTATAAGGTAGTAACAAAAAATATGATATAATCGTTCGATTTGAAATGGAAATTAATCGTTGTAAATAAATCGTAAAATATTTTTCAGTTAAACGATGATCTTCGATTCAGGACTAAAAAATCTTGATATCAAACAAATAGTTTTATATGTTTGCAAAACTTAAAAAATGGAATAAGGAAAAAATGAAAGCAGAGTGCCCGGTTTGCGGTGCTATGATTGATTTACCTGAAGGTACTGTTGTAGGCGAACTTATTGAGTGTCCCGATTGCGGAACAGAATTAGAAGTAGAATCTCTCAATCCTCCTACAGTTAAAGAAGCTCCACAAGAAGAAGAAGACTGGGGTGAATAGTTGATCTGGGTTTTAGATTCAACATTAAGAGAAGGCGAACAAACCCCGGGAGTCTATTTCGATAAGCACATTAAACTCGCAATCGCATCATTACTCGATGAAATCGGTGTCAATATTATTGAAGCCGGTCATCCAATGGTTACCCCGGAAATCCATGCTGCAGTAAAATCAATCGCACAAAAAGGATTTAAGTCAATTGTTGGTGCTCATTCCCGTTCATTAAAGAACGATGTAGATCTCGCTTTAGAATGTGGTGTCGGTTTCATTGGTATCTTTTACTGTGTTTCCGATGAAAGACTGGCAAATGTTTTCAAAAAGGATCTTGATGATGCAATAAAACAGATTACCGATGTAATTAAATATGCAAAAAATATTAAACCCGATCTTTTGATTAGATATACACCTGAAGATACTGTCCGTTCACAATTCGAAAATGTTGTTAAAGCCGCTGCTGCTGCCGTTGAAGCCGGAGCTGATATTATTAGTGTTGCAGATACAACCGGTTATATGGTTCCGGGAACCGACCGAAGTATGTACGATTATATTTCGAAACTTAAAGATGAATTGGCACAACGAAAGCTATTTCCTAAGATTGCAGTTCATTGTCATAACGATAGAGGTTTTGCTCTTGCAAATGCACTTGATGCTTACCGCGCCGGTGTTGATGTTATTGATGCCGCCGCTTTAGGGCTTGGTGAAAGAGCTGGCATTGTAGACCTTGCCCAATTATTAGTTACACTTACAGTTGATTATAATGAGAACCGATGGAACCTTAAAAAAATTACTGAGCTATATGATCTGGTAAGTAAACATTCGGGAATTCCGATTCCGGCTAATTATCCTATTACTGGTAGAAATGCTTTTACACATTGTGCCGGAGTTCATACGCATGCCGCTTCAATTAATCCAATGCACTACGAAAGTCTGCATCCTGATATCTTAGGACGTGCAAGAAGTTTTGCACTCGATCATATGTCGGGAATTGCATCTCTTAGATATGCACTCAATTTAATTGATGAAAATAGTTTAGATGATGATCATCAACAGTCTGTTCTTGCTGAAGTGAAATCAGTTGGACAGCGGGGAAGAACTGTTGACCTGGAAGAATTGAAACATATCGTTGATGCTGTTAAGCACCACAAGACCTACGCTAAATAGAATCTTTTTTTAATAGAACCCCGGAGGATCTTTAAATGAAAATAGGATTGCTTCATTCATTGCTACGTAAAGATGAAAAATATTTGATGGATGAATTTGCTAAAATCAAAGGTGTTGAACTCGTTCTTATCGATGACCGTGAAATTACATTCAATTTGGGTAAAGATAAGTTTGATGTTGATGTGCTTATAGAAAGATGTATTAATCACTCCCGCGCTTTGCACGGTTTAAAACTCTTTGAAGCAGCCGGAATAAAATGTGTGAATTCTTATAATGTTGCAACTATATGCGGTGATAAGCTCCTCACTTCAGTAGCTCTCGCCGAAAATAATGTTTCTCAACCGGAAGTTAGAGTTGCATTTACAGAAGAGTCCGCTCTTAAAGCAATTGAAGAAATGGGCTATCCGGTTGTTCTTAAACCGGCTGTTGGATCGTGGGGCAGACTTCTATCTAAAATTAACGACAAAGATGCTGCCGAAGCTATTCTTGAACACAAAACAGTTCTCGGCTCATATCATCATTCCATTTTCTATATTCAGAAGTATGTTGAAAAGAAGGGAAAAGATATCAGAAGTTTTGTTGTTGGTGATAAGTGTATTGCAGCAATTTATAGAACATCTCCTCACTGGATAACAAATACTGCACGAGGCGGTGTTGCTACTAACTGTCCTGTTACAGAAGAATTGAATGATATCTCTGTCCGTGCTGCACAAGCTGTTGGTGGCGGTATTGTTGCTATTGATGTTTTTGAAACCGAACAGTGTTTAATGGTTAACGAAGTAAATTATACAATGGAATATAAAAACAGTATTACAACAACCGGTGTAAATATTCCTCAGAAAATGGCTGAATATATTTTACAAGTGGCTGAAGGGAAATAATGGAAAAAGTTAAAGTATCGATTGTTGGCGGATCAGGGTACACCGGCGGGGAATTAATCCGGTTACTTCTTTTCCATCCTAATGTTGAAGTTATCGAAGTTACTTCGGAAAGTTATACAGGAAAATTTGTTCATAAAATTCATCCTAACTTAAGAAAATCTACAACACTAAAATTTATTTCCGCATCCGAGTTACAACCGTGCGATCTTCTCTTTTTATGTCTTCCTCATAATAGTTCGCAAAATCAAATTGACCGATTCAAAAATTTAGCTCCAAGAATTATTGACCTGAGTGCCGACTTCAGATTAAAAAGTGAGTCGGAATATGAAAAATGGTACGGACATAAACATGCAAGACCTGAATTGTTAAATGAATTTGTTTATGGAATTCCAGAACTGCACCGCGAAGAAATGAAAAATGCAAAATACATTTCGAGTGCTGGTTGTAATGCAACAGCAAGTATTCTGGGGCTCTATCCGCTTTTTAAGAACGATTTAGTTGATGAAGAAAGAACTGTAATAGAAGTTAAAGCCGGTAGCAGTGAAGGCGGTAATAAAGTTAATGAAGGCTCTCATCATCCCGAACGTGCCGGAGTAGTAAGATCCTACATGCCTACCCAGCACAGACATACAGCAGAAATTTTACAGGAGCTTTCGTTTGGTAAAATTATAAATGTTCATTTCTCTGCTACTGCAATTGACATTGTCCGCGGTTTACTTGCAACATGCCATGTATTCTTAAAGAAGGATCTTCAGGAAAAAGAGATCTGGAAAATTTACCGCGAAGCTTATGGAAATGAACCGTTTATTAGAATCGTTAAAGAGAGCGAAGGAATTTACCGATACCCGGAACCGAAATTATTAAGCGGGACAAATTATTGTGATATCGGATTCAAGAAAGATGAATTTTCAAATCGACTTGTTGTTATAAGTGCAATTGATAATTTGATGAAAGGTGCTGCCGGTCAGGCTCTTCAGGCATTCAACTTAATGTATGGATTTGATGAAAGAACCGGACTCGAATTCCCCGGCTTGCACCCAATTTAATTTTGAGGTGTCGTCTAATTAAGAGCAAGAGCATGAGCAAGAGCCTTATTTTAGTTTATGATTAATTGAAAAAAATATGTGCCGACTACTATATGTTAATTCAAATAAAGAGTTTGATACTACTGATTACTTAACCAGGTTTGCAGAGATTTCTAAAAATAGCCGTGAGTTTCAGGGACATGGTTGGGGTTGTGCTTACATTCAAAACGGAAAATGGAATTATTATAAGAATGTAAACCCAATCTGGGAAGATGACTTTTCTAAATTAGGCAACTCAACAAGATTAATTGCTCATGCAAGAAGTGCGTTTAAGGATGAAGGAATTGTTGTTGAAAACAATATGCCGTTTTATGATGAAAAGTATGTATTTATTTTTAATGGTGAGTTACGCGGTGTTAAGATTAAGGAAGATGGAAGAATAGGAGCGGAAAAAATTTTTAATTATATAAAAAGATTTGATGCCGATGGAATTGGTGAAGGGATTAGAAAAGGGACTGAAATAATTAAAAAAAGATCGGCTTATATAAGAGCAATGAATTTGATTATTGCTGATGATAATGCAGCTTATATTTATACTCACTTTAATGAAGATTCAGATTATTTTACAATGCACATTAGTAAATCCGATTATGAAATTGTCGTCTGTTCCGATCCTTTTACAGGTGAATTGAATTGGCAACCCATAGAGAATAACTCGTTACTGGAGATTAAATGTATCTAATTAAAATCGGCGGTGGTAAAGCAATTAATCTAAAAGGAGTAATTACAGATATTGCTTCGCTGAATGAAAAAATAATTATTATCCACGGTGCAAATGCTGCAAGGGATGAACTGGCAGATAAAATCGGGTTCAAGAAAAAAGTTGTCACTTCACTTTCGGGTTACGATTCGGTTCTTAGCGACGAAACTACAATTGACCTTATGATGATGACATATGCCGGATTAAAGAATAAACGAATTGTCGAACTCTGTCAACAGCACGGTATTAATGCAGTTGGTTTATCCGGACTCGACGGAAAAACTATCCAGGGAAAACGTAACAGCGGCATAAAAGTAAGGGAAGGAGGAAAAACTCTTTTACTAAGGGACTTTTCCGGTAAACCGAAATCAATTAATAAAGATCTTCTTAATCTGCTGTTAAATAACGGATATACTCCAGTATTAAGTGTTCCGCTTATAGACGAAAACAATTTTGCAATTAATTCCGAAAATGACGACATCCTTGCTCTGTTGCAATCTGAATTCAAAGCAGATAAGGTAATTTCCCTTATAGAAGAACCAGGATTTCTATTGGATAAGAACGACCCTTCAACACTTGTTTCTAACCTATCCAAAGAGGAACTTGAAGCCATGGAACAAAAAGTTGATGGGAGAATGAAAAGAAAAATTCTTGCATTAAGAAAATTATTTGAGTCGGGTGACACTACAGTAATTTTAAGCGATGGTAGAACCGAACATCCGATAATTGAAGCACTTAATGGAAAGGGGACCATAATAAAATGAAAGATTACAAATCATTAATAGAACAATACGAAGTTGATGTTTACCCGCGCCGAGATGTGGTACTTGTAAAAGGTAAAGATGCTCATGTGTGGGATGACAAAGGAAATGAATATATCGATATGGCTGCCGGAATTTCTGTTGCTAATATTGGGCATGCTAACAGTAAAGTTGTTGAAGCTATTTCCAGGCAAGCAGAAACACTAATTACCTGTCCCAATACTTTCTATAATGATGCTAAAGCTATTTTCCTCGAAAAATTATTCAGTGTTGTACCTAAAAATTTAACACGTGCTTTTTTAACTAATAGCGGAACTGAAGCAATAGAAGCGGCAATTAAATTTGCACGCCTTAATACCAAAAAGACTAAAATAATTGCAGCTATGAAAGGTTTCCACGGTAGAACATACGGTGCATTAAGTGCAACCTATAAGAAAGAATATCGTGATGGTTTTGAACCTCTTGTACCGGGATTCGATTTTGTCCCTTATAATAATTTCGAAAAAATTGTTCAATTAGCAGACGATGATACAGCAGCAATTATTCTTGAACCAATTCAAGGTGAAGGCGGAATTAACATCGGTCAAATAGAATTTTTCCGTAAAGTTAGACAACTGTGCAACGAAAAAAATATTCTTCTAATAATTGATGAGATTCAAACCGGTTTCTGCCGAACGGGTAAATTATTTGCAATAGAACATCTTGGTATTGAAGCAGATATGATGACACTTGCTAAATCAATTGCCGGCGGTTTCCCTATGGGCGCACTTTTATGTTCCGATAAAATTACTGTCGAAAAAAGTAAGCACGGCTCTACATTTGGCGGTAATCCGTTGGCATGTGCCGCCGGAACCGCATCAATCGATTTTATGATCGAAACAAAATTATGGGAACAAGCAGAAGCAAAAGGAAATTATCTCAAAGAGAAACTCGAAAATCTTTCACTTTCTAAAGTCCGCGAAATCAGAATAGTTGGATTAATGATCGGTATCGAATTAAAAGAAAAAGTTCAGCCCTATCTTGAAGAATTGTTGAAAAGGAAAATAGTTGCATTACCGGCTGGAACTACTGTACTTAGAATGCTTCCGCCTCTTGTAATAAGCTACGAGGACTTAGACAAAGTAGCTAAGGAATTAGAGGACCTATTAAAATAATTTAGAATTACAGCTAAATACGGCTAAATTAATTTCTTAATGGTAACAAGATTCTTTGACTTTATAACCCCTTTTGGATTATTTTTCAATCCAAAATTATTCCGTTATTGATATGATTCTAAATTACATACCTATTTTTTTAGTCCTTTTAGTTGCAGCCGTAATTGCCGGGGCTATTGTATATTCTTCAAAGTTATTTGGTCCCTACAGACCTAATAAAATAAAGCAACTTTCCTACGAAAGCGGAAAAAATCCCGTTGGTACAACCCATGAACGTATTTCTATTAAATATTATCTGGTTGCAATGCTCTTTATAATTTTCGATTTCGAAGTAATTTATGTTTATCCGTGGGCAGTGCAATTCAAATCCCTCTATGCTGAATTTGGAATTTTTGCATTTATGCCGATGTTTATATTTTTAGTTGTACTTGAACTTGGATTCCTTTATATCTTCGCGAAAGGAGGGCTAAAATGGGATTAGAAGCTAAATTACAACAGGATGGATTTGTTACCACAACAATAGATGCAATTATTGCATGGGCGCGTAAAAGTTCTGTTTGGCCTATGCCGATGGGAATTTCATGCTGTGCTATTGAAATGATTGCTGCAGCAGATCCTAAATACGACCTTGCACGATTCGGATCCGAAGTAATGCGCTTTACTCCGCGTCAATGCGATTTAATGATTGTTGCCGGAACCGTTACGTATAAAATGGCTCAGGTAGTTCGCAGAATTTATGATCAGATGCCTGAACCAAAATGGGTAATTGCGATGGGCGCCTGTACATCTTCTGGCGGAATGTATCGTTCATATTCTGTTGTTCAAGGTATCGATCAGTTTCTTCCGGTTGACGTTTATACTGCCGGTTGTCCGCCGCGTCCGGAAAACTTGATTAACGCCGTAATGACAATTCAAAAGAAAATATCTAAAACCAGGGCAAGAGATTTTCAGGATCAGCCAATGATAAATCCTGTAATTTCAAATAACTGATATGGAAATGAAAGAAACTATTGTTGAAAAATTAAAAAAGAATTTTGGAGATACTGTTCAGGATGTTACTGATTTCAGAAACGAACTTTCAATTACTATTGCAAGTAATAAAATAGTTGATGTTGCTAAATTTCTTAAAGAAGATCCCGAACTTGAATTTGTGATGTGTAAAGATGTTACAGCTATTGATTGGGCTACGCGTAAAAACAGATTTACAGTTGTCTATCATGTCTATTCGTTTAAGAACAATTATTTTTTACGTTTAAAATCTAATATTGTTGAAGAAACTCCGGTGATTGATTCTGTTACATCTATATGGCCAAGTGCTAACTGGTACGAAAGAGAAACATTCGATATGTATGGAATTGTTTTCAACAATCATCCGGATTTAAGAAGAATGTATATGCCGGAAGGATTTCAGTATCATCCATTAAGAAAAGATTTCCCGGTGTTAGGAATACCCGGTTCATTACCATTACCAGAAAAAATTTAATTTATGGTACAAAGATCTACGATATATTCCGACGAAAAACTTATCAAGAAACTCCTTGAAGATAAAGACCTTACTATTGAAGATGCTCTTGATAATGAGATGGTTATTAACATGGGTCCTCAACACCCGGCTACCCATGGAGTTCTGAGATTAGTACTTAGATTGGATGGTGAAACAGTTCTTTCTGCCCTTCCTGAACTCGGTTATCTGCATCGCGGATATGAAAAGATGGCTGAGGATATGAGTTATATAGAGTTCATTCCTCATACAGACCGTCTTGATTATACCGGCACAATGTGTAATAATGTAGCTTATGTTCTTGCCGTTGAAAAGCTATTGGGTATTGAAGCCCCTAAACGTGCTCAGTATATACGAATGATGATTGCAGAGTTATCACGTCTTACCGCCCACATGGTTGCAATCGGTACTTATGCAATGGATGTTGGTGCAGTTACGATGGTAATGTGGACCTTCAGAGAGCGTGAAAAGATTCAGGAAATATTCGACCGTCTTGCCGGTGCAAGATTTACTACAAGTTATACCAGAATTGGCGGTGTTGCTTCGGATGCAGATTCTGTAACAATCAAAATGGTACGCGATTTTCTGGATCAATTCCATTCCGCTCTTGATGAAATGGATAAACTACTACTTGGTAATAAAATTTTTATTGATAGATTGGAAGGTATTGGTGTACTTTCTAAAGAAGATGCTATCGCTCTCGGTATAACCGGACCTAATCTTCGTGCTTCCGGTGTTGCTTATGATATAAGAAGAGCAAAACCATATCTATTTTATAACGAAATGGATTTTAATATTCCTACTTACACAGATGGAGATTGCCTTGCAAGATACTGGTTAAGAGGCGATGAAGTAAGGGAAAGTGTTAAAATTCTCTATCAGATTTTAGATAAGCTGCCTCAAGGGGAAATTTTAGCAAACGAACCGAAACATACACTTGCCCATAAAGCTGAGATTTATACTAAGATGGAAGAACTGATTCACGATTTTATGATTATTAATTATGGAATCAATCCACCAGTTGGCGATGTATTTTTCTCTGCAGAAAACCCGAAAGGGGAATTAGGATTTTATATTGTTAGTAACGGTTCGGGTCATCCATGGAAAATGAAGATCAGATCTCCCTCGTTCTGTAATCTTCAATCAATTGCTCAGCTCTGTAAAGGGGCCATGATTTCAGATGTTATTGCTATTATCGGAAGTTTAGACCCTGTAATGGGAGAAGCAGATAAGTAGGAAAGAGCAAGAATAAGAGCAAGTGTAAGGTTAATAGAAATATTTAATTAAATCCAGATAAGTATTATGACATTCAAATTAACTGAAGAAAATTTAGCTCGTATAGAAAAAGCTCGTAAGAAATATCCTACTGCTCTTGCAGCAGTTATGGATACAGTTTACATAGCTCAGGAACAGAATGGATATATCAGTACTGAGGTAATGGAAGAAATTGCTAATGTTCTTGGTATAGATAAGGTAAATGTTCTTAGTGTTGTTACATTCTATACTATGTATCATACAAAACCGATGGGTAAATATCATGTTCAGGTCTGCACAAATGTTTCATGTATGCTGCGGGGTTCTTATGAAATTTGGGATAGAGTAAAAGAAAAATTAGATATTGATAATATGCAGGTAAGTGCTGATGGAAAATTTTCACTTGAAGAAGTTGAGTGTATGGGTGCTTGCGGTTATGCTCCAATGATTGCGATAAATGAAGATTATTACGAAAACCTAACTAAAGAAAAAGTTGAAGAAATTCTGGAATCCTTAAAATAATGGAAAGAATTGTTCTACCCGGAATACCGAATCTAAATCAATTAGAAGTTTATCTTTCTAACGGCGGATTTGAAGCTGCAAAAAAAGCATTCAGTCAGACTCCCGATGATGTTATTGATCAGGTTAAAAAATCAGGTTTACGCGGAAGAGGCGGTGCTGCATTTCTAACCGGATTGAAATGGAGCTTTATGCCCAAAACAACCAATCTGCCTAAGTACCTTTGCATCAATGGAGATGAAAGTGAACCGGGATCGTTTAAAGATAGACAGGTTTTTGAGGATAACCCGTTCCAGCTTATTGAGGGTGTTATAATCACATGCTATGCTATCGGTGCTAAGGTTGCGTATTTATATATCCGCGGAGAATATCATAAGTGGATTAAGCTGATGCAGAATGCCATAGATACAGCGTATGAACTTGGTTATCTTGGCGAAAAAATGAAATCGAAATTTGGTACTGACTTCAGCAGCGACTTATATATTCATAAAGGTGCCGGTGCTTACATTTGCGGAGAAGAATCCTCATTAATGAATTCTATTGAAGGTCATCGTGGTTATCCACGCGTTAAACCTCCTTTCCCGGCTCAAAAAGGTTTATGGGGTTGCCCAACAACAATTAACAACGTTGAAACAATAGCAAATGTAGCACCGATAATTTCCAAAGGATGGGAATGGTTCTCTAAAATGGGTGCAGCAAAGCATCCCGGTACATTGCTATACGGAATAAGCGGTCATGTTAATAAACCGGGTGTTTACGAATATCCTACAGGAATGCTTTTAACGGAATTGATTTATGATGTTGCAGGTGGGGTTCCGGGAAACAAAAAAATAAAATGTGTTATACCGGGCGGTTCTTCTATGCCTCCATTACGCGGGGATAAGCTTGAAGGCGTAAGGATGGATGCTGAATCGTTAAAGGAAGTTGGTTCTGCAGTAGGTACTGCCGGTATTATGGTAATGGATGAAGATACAAATCTATTAAAAGTTTTAATCCGTATAGCCCATTTTTATCATCATGAAAGCTGCGGACAGTGTACTCCATGTCGCGAAGGAACCGGATGGATGGAAAAAACACTCCACAGAATTTTAGAAGGGCATGGAACATCGAAGGATCTCGATTTACTTATAAGTGTTGCAAATAATATTGAAGGGAATACAATCTGTGCATTAGGTGATGCTGCTGCCTGGCCGGTTAAATTTATGATTGAAAGATTCAGAGACGAATTTGAAAATTATGTTAAGAAGGATGTTACTATTCCGGTACCTAATAAAGTTCACTCGATGAGACAAACTGCCGTTCCGCTTGCCGACATACAAAAGTAAGCATTACAATATTGGTAAAAAAAAAGCCCCATTAAGGGGCTTTTTTATTGTCTGCTAATTAGTCGTCGCAGAATAAGTCATTTATTTTGAACAAAGCTAAAAGATTGTTCATTTAGTTTTGGGAATAAGAGAAAATATTTTTATTTAATTCGAATATCCAGCCATTTCAAAATTGGCAAAAAGAAAACTGCGTAGAGTTTTCTTAAATTAAATCCACAAGCAGCCAAGACAGCATTAATATGATCGCCATCTTTGCCTTTCAGTAAAATTGTACTAGTCATTATTTAATCTGACAACTCCTGTTGTTAGTTAAGCATTAACTGCAAGATTATAACCAAGCATTTTGTCTTCAGCAAGATGCTTGGTTTGTAAAAATGTTTGCATAGGTGTTTTACCATCACAGTGTTTTCCAGTGTGAGGTCGTTCTTCATTGTAACTTTTAATCCAAAGATCTGGAACTCCTCATCAATCAAAAATTCAGGAAAGAAATTAAACAGGAAAAATACAGCTTTGAATTTGCCGGTAATGGTATCGAAGCGCTTAATAAATTAATTGCCGATAACAAAATTGAACTCGTTCTCACTGATATCAATATGCCCGAAATGGACGGTCTTTCTCTTCTTTCGAAAATTAAAGAATTGAATAATCAGCTTCTGCACTCGGTAATTGTATCTGCCTATGGTGATATTATAAATATCCGGACTGCAATGAACGGTGGTGCATTCGATTTTGTTGTTAAACCGATCGATTTTAATGATCTCGAGATTACTATTAATAAAGCATTGGGCAATCTTGCATCATTTAAAAAAGCTCTTAAGACAAGAGATGAATTAATTACCGTGCGTAAAGAACTTGATGAAACAAGGACGCTGCAATTATCAATGCTTCCTAATACAATTCCGCAAAGAGAGGGACTTAATATTTCTGCATTTATGAAAACTGCAAGCGAGGTGGGAGGAGATTATTACGACTTCTCTGATAAAAACGACGGTTCACTGAATATTGCAGTCGGGGATGCAACCGGACATGGAATGAAAGCAGGAATTATGGTTTCAATTATGAAAACTCTTTTTATTACAAATTCCTCGCATCATGATCTTGAAGAATTCTTCAAACTTGCCAATGATGCAATTAAATCATTAAATCTTGGTCGTATGATGGTTGCATTTGCAATGGTTAATTTCAAAGGTAATAAAGTACAGGTTCTAAACGCTGGAATGCCTCCAATTTTTTTCTATAAAAGTGCTGCTAAAGAGGTAATTGAAATTGGGAGTCATAACCTTCCTTTAGGTGCTGTACATAATAGTAATTACTCGGCTGAAGAATTTGAAATAAATAGTGATGATGTATTACTGATGCTTAGTGATGGATTTCCGGAGGTTCAAAATGATAAGAATGAACAATTCGGGTACAAAAGATTTACCGATACTTTTTTGCAAATTGGAAATAAAAACTCTGATGATATTATTAGTATACTAAAAAATGAAGTTTCGAACTGGCTTGGTAATAATGAACTTGAAGATGATGTTACTTTTGTTGTAATCAAAAAAAAATAAACTTAGTTCATTAAAAAATTCGTCTATCAATAAAAAATAAATAGGGAGTCAAAATGAAATTCAGTACAAACGAATTATATAATGCAGTAGTAATTTCTTTTACCGGAAAATTAATGGGCGGTCCTGAAGCAGTTGATTTTCATAATAAAATTGAAGATTACCTTAAGTCCGCGAAGAAAAACGTTATTCTGGAAATGACTAATGTTAAATATGTAAATAGTTCCGGAATCGGTAACATCATTAGAGCTTTCAGTACAGTTAAGGATGCCGGAGGTAAATTGAAGTTAGCTGGGGTTACTGACAAGGTTGAAGGAGTTCTTTCAATTACAAAACTGCTAAGTATATTTGAACTCTATAATTCAGTTGATGAAGCTGCGAAGAGTTTTAATTAGTTTTCGATATAAAACCATTTTATAAAAAAGTTTTTGAATTCTATTTGTCTTTTCAAGAGAGAGATTCTACAAAGGGATGCCTTCGGTAGAACTCGCGATACCCTTTTACAGAGTATGGCATTTTAGTCTGTCCCGACTTTCTCGGGACAAGATCTCGTTCCGTCCCATTACTGGAAAGGAGCGGACAGACCGTTTGTTTCGGATTGTTGTATTAAAAGAATGTGAATAAATTTTCTTCCATTAGTAGATTTCAACCACTTTTCTCTTTTCATAGATTCAGCCCGTGACTCAAAACTTTCTGAGTAAATGATTTTCCATGGTTTGTAAGCTTTAGTGGATTTTACTTTTCCAGAGTTATGATACTCCAATCGATTAGAAAGATTGTTTGTCTGTTCTACGTAAGTTCTGTTGAAAGAAGGGGAATATAAGATGTATGTGTAAAACATCTTGTTATTAGAAATGTTGCGGAGAGGGCGAGATTCGAACTCGCGGTACCGGTTTACCCAGTACGACGGTTTAGCAAACCGTTGCCTTCAGCCACTCGGCCACCTCTCCATGCGCTGAAAATCAAAATTTTGTGGCGCTAATATAATCATCACCGAGTTAAAATAAAAATTTATAACTCAACTTTACATTTCTACCGGGCATTAATCCAAAGTCTTTTATGGAAGAAAGATGATCGCGGTAGCTCTGATTAAACAAATTATCAGCTCTTAGATTTACTATATGATAGCTTTTCCCACTTAATATTTTTGTCCCCAAATACAAATCTACTAGCCCATATCCCTTAGTTGGTTCTTCAAAATCAGCAACATTATTCTGATCAGCAACAAATTTCCAATTAAGTCCGAACCAGTAATCGTCATCAGCGTATCTTGGTTCAATCGAAAATCTGAAAGGAGGCATCTGGGGAAGTGGTGTTGAATTGAAAACTTGATTCCCCCTTACATAATCCATAATTGCTGTAATGGATATTTGCCGTGTTATTTCGTACTGAGCTTTCAATTCAAATCCATAAAGTTCTGCTTCTGACTGGCGATATCTATAAACAGGAAATCCATCTCCGGAATTATTAAACGGGGCATTGCTTTGAGGATTGTAAAACAGATCTGTAGGCGCTCTAAATATAAAATCTTTCATCCTGTTATAATACCCGCTCAGTTCAACAAGATGATGATATTTTCTTAAACGGAATCCGAAATCCAATCCGATATTTTTTTCATTAACTAAACTTCTATTACCTATATCAAAAGTACCGGTAGCACCATGAATTGCATATGATGATAATTCTTCAATAGTAGGCGAACGGAATGCATTGGCAACATTAGCAAAAAAAGAAATTTCTTCATTTAAGTTATATACCATTCCCATTGAAGCACTTAAAGAATTATATTCTTTTTCCTCTGAAGGTAATGTTTGTCCTGACATTAATGATTGAGGAATTTTTACAACATTTTTTTCCAACCGTGCGCCAAACTGAAAATTGAATTTACCAAGTTTAAGTTGTTCAACAAAGTAACCGGCAATTCCGAAATAATCTGCATCAGGAGTAAATGCCTCCTCACCTTCAATTATGTAATTCTGATTAAGAATGTAAAATCCAAAAACTCCTTTTAGATTATCTAAGATAGGAGAGTGATTAAATGATAAGTCTGCAGAAAAAGTTTTAAGTCCGAACTCTGTTTCAACCTCTCCCGATTTTTTCAAAATCTCTTTATGATCATAATCCTGGTAACCGGCTTTCAAACTGAAAGAATTTATAAAAGAGTTGATATGAGAACTTTCTACAAGGAATCTGAATTCTTTTTTATTCATTTCAATATCGACCGGATCCGGAGATTCATAATCCTCAGGATTGAAAAATTCCTCTTCGGTTTTAATTGGAATTCCATATTTAGTATTGTAAGAGGAAAAACTTAATCCGCCAAGACCGAAAGACGGGATAAATGAGAAACCGAATTGATAACCGGTTGAGAACTGATCGGAATTTTCTACATCAATACCGTTGCCGCCAATATAATTAGCAGTTTTTCTTCTAAAATAATTTGCATGGAAAGCAAAATCGTTAACACCGTAATGTAAATCGCCACTTCCTGAAAACTCTTTATTTACTGTTGAAGAAGAGATATTTATATCGCCATCAAGCTGATCCGGTATGTAACGCGGAATTGCTTCTGTAATTATATTAATTACACCGCCCAGTGCATTGCTCCCGTATAACAAGCTTGCCGGACCCCGTAAAACTTCCAAACGTTCTGCTGTAGAGCCATCGTTAGAAATTCCATGATCGTCCGATGTATTTGATAAATCTCCCATTCGTAAACCGTTTTCAAGAATTAAAATTCGGTTGTTGCTAAATCCTCTTATTATTGGTCGTGCGGTAGCAATTCCGTTGGAACGGATTGAAATTCCGGGTTGAAAATTTAGAGTATTAGAAATATTGGAACTGCTTCTAATCAATAAATCCAGACTTGAGATTGATAATGTACTTTGTGAAATATCTTTTGTATCAGAGCCGAAAGGATTTCCGGTTACAACAACATCATTCAGATTTACCGTACCCTCTTCCAATTCAACCAGGATGTTATCATCACCGGGCAGAGTAATTTTTTTAACGATTGTTTTATGGCCAATGTAAGAGAACCTGATTGTATAAGTGCCATTTTTAATATTACTGAATTCAAATGTTCCTTCCAGTGATGTTGCAGTACCTATTTTTAATTCATCAATTAAAATGTTTACGCCCAATAATGGAGTTCCATCTTTCTTATCCAGTACCTTACCGGAAATTTTGCTTTGCGCATAAACTGATGTTGATAAAATGAATATTATTAAAAAAATAAATCGCGATAATTTCATAATTCTGTTTCCTCAAATAATTATTAAAAAAATGAGTTAAAGAATTATGAAGAAGGAGGACCTCTTAATCTGAATGAATTGCAAAGAGAGTATTGATAATTATCTGTAAAGCTGAATTCTAAATCAATTGAATGGTAATCAAACCGGAATTGATCTGCCTTTTCAGTTAATGTGGCAGAATAGTTATTGCGAACATAGTCGTTTATTCTACATATGCCGGATTCATCTGAGAAGGGGTCGTGGTGGCTATGTTTATCTCTGGAATCAATAAATTGATTTGAAAATATTTTTAAGTAATGCCAGGTATGAAAATGAACTATGGAAGGAAAAATTATACTAAACTGAATAAAGATTGTTAGTAATGAGATTATTACTAAATATTTTCTTATCAGTTTCATTTAAGCCGATCGTAATTAATTTTTATTGATTATTGGCAGTTCAAATTCTATTTTCCACTGCAAATCTAAAAACAAATTATCTTACATAAAAGTTCGATAAAACGGAGCTTAGTATGAAAGAAAATAAAGGAGAAGTTCACAATCCTTCTCAAGAGGTTATCAATAATGCAAATATTAAAAACTGGGATGAACTGGATAAAAAAGCTAAGAAGGATTATCCGGGATTCTGGTCTTCAATTGCAGAAGAACTTCACTGGTTCAAAAAATGGGATAAAGTAATTGACGATACTGACAAACCATTTTATAAATGGTTCACCGGTGCAAAGACTAATATAGTATATAACTGTCTGGACACACACGTCAAAACTTTCCGAAGAAATAAATTAGCGTTGATCTGGGAAGGTGAAAACGGAGAGAGCAAGACTTTTTCTTATTTCGCTTTGCTCAGGGAAACGTGCAAGTTTGCAAACATATTGAAAAGTCTTGGAGTTAATCGCGGCGATAGAGTAACAATCTATATGGGGCGGACACCGGAAATAATTATGGCGATGCTGGCATGTGCGCGAATTGGAGCGATTCATTCAGTTGTTTATGGCGGTTTTTCGGTTGAATCGTTAGCAGAAAGAATTGAAGATAGTAATTCGAAAGTATTAATTGTATCCGATGGTGCTTATCAGCGTGGTAAGGTAATTCCCTTAAAACAAATTGCAGACGAAGCATTACAAAGATGCGGAACAGTTGAACATGTACTTGTAGTTAAAAGAACAGGTCAGCAGGTAAACATGGAACAGGGTAGAGATATGTGGCTTCATGAACTTATGAATCTCCCAATTGCAACAATGAACTGTGCATTAGAAGTTATGGATGCAGAAGATCCATTGTTTATACTTTATACTTCGGGAACAACGGGAAAACCGAAAGCAATTCTTCATACGCACGGCGGTTATATGGTAGGAACATATGCATCACTAAAATATGTTTTTGATATACATGAAGAAGATCGATACTGGTGTGCAGCAGATCCCGGATGGATTACCGGCCATAGTTACATTGTGTATGGACCATTACTGAATGGCACTACTTCATTTTTGTACGAAGGTGCACCAAACTTTCCTTATCCCAATAGATGGTGGTCTATGATTGAACGATATGGAATAAATATTCTTTATACGGCTCCAACAGCTATAAGAGGTTTAATGCGTTTTGGTGAATCGTGGGTTAACCGGCACGATCTATCATCGTTACGATTACTCGGTTCAGTTGGTGAACCGATTAACCCCGAAGCGTGGAAATGGTATTACCGTGTTGTAGGAAAAGAGAAATGCCCTATTATGGATACCTGGTGGCAAACAGAAACCGGAATGTTCATGATTACACCGATGCCTTGCGTTCCATTAAAACCCGGTTCCGGAACCCGTCCGTTCCCCGGCATTGAAATGGATATTTTAGATGAAGATGGTAAACCGGTTAAACCGAATGATGAAGGATTTTTAGTAATTAAAACACCATGGCCAGCCATGATTCGAACTGTTTATAATGACCCTGAAAGATATATTAATCAATATTGGAGTAAGTACCCGGGTGTTTATTTAACTGGTGACAGTGCAAGAAAAGACGAAGACGGTTATTACTGGATAATAGGGAGAGTTGATGATGTAATAAAAGTTTCCGGTTATCGGCTTGGTACCGCCGAAATTGAAAGTGCCCTGGTAAGTCATAATTCTGTTGCTGAAGCCGCCGCAATAGGAATTCCTCACGAGGTTAAAGGTAATGCAATCTACGCATATGTAATACTTAAAAGCGGAGTTCAAAAGTCACAATCTCTAATCGATGAATTAAGACAACATGTTAGTCACGAAGTAGGACCGATTGCAAAACCGGAACATATTGAGATTGTTGATTCATTACCCAAAACAAGGAGCGGAAAAATTATGAGAAGAGTTCTTAAAGCAAGAGCACTCGGTCAGGATCCGGGTAACATTTCTACATTGGAAGAATAAACACTTTATTTTGGTGTGGAATTTCTGATATAATAAGTTATTTTCACAGCTGTAATAATTTTGTTCTCGTTCGGGATACTTTTAAGTGTATTTTAAAATGCCGCTGCTTCTTATTCTTCTGTTCATTATCGGTAACACAATTTCAAAGGGGCAGGAATTCGGTACATTAAGAGGATTGGTTACAGATTCAACAACGAGCGAAGCACTGGCTTACGGCAATGTATTCGTAAAAGAACTCCGTGTTGGTGCTTCAACTGACTCGCGCGGTTACTTTATTATTCCTTCCATTCCAGCCAATAAAAATTTTGTTCTAATCGTTTCTTATGTAGGATATCGAACAAAAGAAATTTCAATTAGACTTAGCCCTAATAAAGTAACCCAATATAATATCGAATTAGTACCTACAAGTGTTCAACTTCAGACGATAGAAAAAATTGGCGAGAAAGTTATAGAGAAAAACGAGACGGATATAAGTCTACAGAGATTAGTAGTTCGTGATCTTGAAGCTTTACCAAAAGGTGTAGAAACAGATTTATTCCGCTCGCTTCAATATTTACCGGGTGTTCAATCAACAGGAGATGTTTCCGCACGATTCTATGTAAGAGGTGGTGCAAGTAATCAAAACCTTGTATTGATTGATGGAATAACGCTATACAATCCGTTCCATGCTCTCGGTTTATTCAGTGTTGTTGATCCGGATATGATTAACAATGCAGAATTTTATAAAGGCGGATTCTCTGCTGATCTGGGTGGAAGACTATCATCTGTCCTGAATATTAATACGAAAGACGGAAATAAAAACAGATTGGGTGCGAAAGCAACCTTAAGTTTTTTTACAGGTAAAGCGCTGGTAGAAGGTCCAATTCCAAACGGCTCTTTTATAATGACCGGAAGAAAAAGTTATTCCAACCAGATTATAAAAAAATTTCTTAATGAACAGAATACACCGATCGATTTTTATGATTTCTCTTTTAAAGCAAATTATTCCAATCCGGATTTTATTGAAGGCGCTAAATTTTTAGTTAATGGATTCTTCAGCGGTGATAATATTACTAATAAAGATCCTAGGGTTGAGGATTTCAACTGGTCTAATAATCTCCTTGGATTTAAGTGGTTCCAGGTTGGGGATAGTCCTCTCTTTTATGAGTTGGGATTTTCATTCAGCAATTTTAATGGAGAGGTAATACCAAAATCGAGCAATGTAAGAAACCGTAATAATAAAGTTGAAGATCTAGGTGTGCAGATGGATTTTACTTACATGTTCGATAATCGGAATGAAATAGGCGTCGGTTTTCATATAAAAGAATTAAGAACAGAATTATTTCTGGAAAATTCTCTCGGTTTACCAATTAACCTTGGTAAGTCCGGTACCAATATTACTTTCTATGCTAAATACAAATTTTTGCAATTGGAACAATTAGGTCTTGATGCCGGAATAAGGTATAACCTTTCGAACCTATCCAGAAATCCAAATGCATTTAATATGGAACCGCGTTTAAATCTTACTTTCCGAATTAACTCAATTATTTCAATCAAAGGTGCATGGGGAATTTATAAGCAGGAACTGACAACAATTACAAATGAAAATGAAGTTATAAATATTTTTGAGCCCTGGTTAATTATTCCAGATTATCTTCTCCCTTCTAAATCAACTCATTATATCGGCGGAATTAAATTTGATTTTTCTGACAACTTTGTTGTTGATCTTGAAACCTATTACAAAAAGACAAATGATGTACCGATAATAAACCAGGAAAAAACTTTTTCCAATCAACCCGATTTTATTTCTACAAGTAATGAATCATACGGAGCTGAATTCTTTTCCAGAATATCTTTAGGTGCATTGAGGTTTACAACGTCATATTCATTTGCTCATTCATACCGTGAATTTAATAACAAACGGTATTATCCTAAGTACGATATAAGGCACAGTTTAAATCTTGTTCTTGAAATTGATTTCGGAAAGGAATGGTCATTCAATACTGCATGGATTCATAATTCAGGATTGCCGTTTACTCAGATAGTCGGTTATTACGATAAATATTACTTCGAAAACTTCTTTGGCAACTGGTATGAAAATGATTCGAGACGGCCTTACTCAGTTCTCGGAGTTCAGAATCTTGGAAGACTGCCGCAATATCACCGGCTCGATTTTAATCTTTCCAAAAAAATAAATATCAGCGATTACAACTTCACAGTAGATTTCAGTATAATCAATGTTTACAATAGAAAAAATATTTTCTATTTCAAAAGAGACAGCGGAGAAAGGGTAAACATGCTGCCAATTTTACCCACGTTAACAGTAAAGTTTGAAATATGAAAAAAATTATATTCACAATATTCATTGTTTTTGCTGTTTCCTGTTCTGAGAGTTTCGATCCTTACGGAGAATTGAAAGACGGTTATGTATTGAATTGTATTATCCGCGGTGATACTACTTTTCAAACGGCAACCTTATCCAGAACGTATCTTGTTACAAATAACGATCCTTATTCCAGTACTATAGACCCAGCGTTAAGAAATGCTGTTATCCGGATATGGAACGGTGACTCCCTTGTTATTATGAAGGATACCGTTGTAGATAGACAATCGCCATCAAAATACAAGTATCCCTACCGACTTTACTATACAAATAAATTTGTTCTTAACAAAGGAAAAAGTCTTACTATTGAAGCACGACTTGAAAATGGACAAAAATTAAAATCATATACAACTCCGCCGCCTCCGGTTCAATTTTCTCAGGTTGATAAAAATATTCCATATAAGAATAATGAATCGGTCTATTTTGCTTGGAATGCCGGGATTATAAATCAAACTTATGTTACGCGTCTTTCAATTTATTATTCCAAAAAAGTAAATGGTGCTGATAAATTTATGAACAAGGAAATTCCTCTCAGGTATGAAAAATATGAAAATAATCTTGTGCCGATTTATCCGACTGCAACAAATAATAATTCTCTATCAGTTGGAATGGATGCAGTAACCGAAACTATGAAATTAATTTCTGAGGGTGACACCGATAAAAGCAATTACGAAATTATGGCGGCATTTCTGGAAGTAATTGCTCTCGATAAAAATCTTAGTGCCTATTTTAATTCGACAGCAAGAAGTCTCGATAATTTTTCTGTAAAACTTGATGAAACAGATTTTACAAATATTGAGAACGGATTTGGTGTTTTCGGAATTTATTTGCGCAATACTTATCTGGTTCCTTTTACACCGGCATATATCAGGTCATTCGGTTATAAACCTGGCTTAGGATTTGCCGACTATCCGTTTGATTGACAGGTAATAATAATGAAAAACAAGATACAAATATTACTTATTGTAATTTCTATATCAGTATTAGTATCATGCGATAAAGAAGTCTTTACCGGAGTTACTGAAATCCCCCCCGTTGAATCGGAAAAGCTATTTGTTTCAAGTACTCCACCGGGATTCAGAATTTATGTTGATGATAAATACATGGGAGTAGTGACACCTGATACTGTTAAATGGCTTAAGAGCGGAGCACATAAAATTACTCTTAGAAATAATCTCTACTTGCATGATACAGTTTTTAATGTGAGTCTGACGGAGAAAGTGTTAACCAAAGTAGATATCAATTTATTAACCAATCCAAACTTTTATGGGAAAATTTATTGTATGTCCCTTCCATCCGGTGCTACAATATTCTTAAACAATGTAAATACCGGCTTTACTACATCTAAACAAATTAATGGTCTGGTACCCGGAAATTATACTGTAAAATTCAGGAAAAATTTGTGCAGAGATGATAGCGTGCAATTTTTAATTAAAGGTGGACAGTATTTAGAGATATACAAACTTTTAGAGGACACTACGAGAAGTGTAAATTACAGGACTACTAATTCAAAAATCACTTCAGATGCTTTAACAAAGATTATAGTTGATAAGTATAATAACAAATGGATCGGGACATTCAATAGAGGTCTATTCAAATACGATGGTAAAAACTTTACAGCTTTTGATAATGGATTTTTAGGTGATGCTCGGATTACTGACTTTTTAATTGACAGGAGAGATCGGCTCTGGATAGCATACTCAACAGGTCTTGTGGTATTAGACGGCAATAACTGGTCCACTCTTTCTGGTAACTTGCCGTCTTACGTCGTAAATGCTCTAGAGGAAGATAAAGATGGAAATATCTGGATTGGTACTTATGCCGGTCTGGTAAAATATGATGGAGTTAATTTCCAGGTATACAACAAATTAAATTCACCTCTTACGGATAATAATATCCAGGTTCTTACTCTTTTGAAGAATGGAAGTATTGCAATTGGAACATCGAGAGGGGGAATGTTTATTAAAAATAATAACAACTGGGTTCATCATAACATTGCTGAAGATTTAGCTGAGGATAAAATTGCGAATAATGTAATAGATATTATTGAGTACAATAATGTATTGTGGGCATATATACTCGGGGACACTTTTGAAGGTACACGGAGTTCATATATAAAATTTGTTAATGGTGTGTGGGAAAAATATTCTCTTCCGTTACAATTTGCAGTTGAACCTGTTTCATTCTATATCGATTTAGCAAATAACTTATGGATTGCCGGTAAGACAGGATTAGTAAAATTAAATTCTGCCAATCAAGCTAAAATATTTAATACACAGGATTATAGTTTTTATGGAAATTATCATTGCACCTCTGTAGTAGTTGATAATTCCGGAGATGTTTATACAACTACATTGGGCGGGGGACTGGTAAAAATTAAAAAAGGTAATTATTAATCTTTCCGTAATTTAGCTGATACCAAATAAACTTCTATAAAAAAATCTTTTTTTTATCATTGCAAAAATTTAATTGATTATTTAAGTTTGGCATACCAAACGGTCGGTATATGAGCCAAACTAAAGAATTTATATTGAAAACTGCATTTAGTCTCTTTCTTCAAAAAAATTTTAAGGCTGTAACGCTAAAAGAAATTGTTGATAAGACGGGTCTCTCTAAAGGAGCATTTTATCATTACTATACAAGTAAAGAAAAACTTTTCTTTGAAGTTGTTGATGCTTTCTTCTTTAATGCCATGCTTGTTGACTACTCAAAGTTTAGGAAAACCAGTCTCAAAGATTTTTATACAGATTATGCAGACCATATACAAAAGAGTTTTAAGGAATTGAAAGAACATTTTGTAATCGGTGACCCGGAGGCGAATATTAATTTCATTCATATTCTTTTTGATGCTATCGATATGTTCCCCGGATTTAGAGACAAGCTTTTAAAAGTTATGAATGATGAACTAAGTGAATGGACGATGGTGATTAGTAGTGCCAGAAAAAACTATGAGTTTTCATCTCCGATGACCGATGAGCAAATTGCAAGAATCTTTGTTTATTCGAACGACGGAATAAGTCTAAGACTTTTACTTGAAGGAAGATTAGAATCTACTCATTCTGAGATGATGACTTTATGGAATAATTTTTATGAGGAGATTAAACAGTAAAATGATTCTTAATATTAAAAAATTGTTAATGTAGAAACTTTTAATAAGAGCAAGCCGTCTATTGAATCGTATTTCCGAAGGAATAATATATTAATAAGGAGAAATAGCAGAGGTATAAAATATGAATTATAGAAAATTTCTCAAGCTGATTACAGTCTGTGTAATTTTGTTATCGAATGTAATTTGTGCCCAGGATAGTAAGAATATAATTTATTTATCGTGGAAAAATGTTGTCGATATTTCCTTGAAGGATAATTTATCTCTTCAGTCTAAGAGACTCGATTACGAACTCCAGGACCTGGAAACATGGAAATCTTTATCCTACTTTCTACCATCAATTAATTACCAGGGAATCGTTCAAAAAAATGTTGAGCTCCCGGTTTTTGTTTTCATGGGACAAAGATTTGTAGTAGGAACACCATATAATTTCCAGCATTCACTCAGTTTAACTTTTCCAATTATGACGGGTGGAAGCAGATGGTTTAATTACCAGATTCAGAAGAATATTAAAAAATCTTTAAGCGAGGAACTACTTGGTAAAGAGGAAGAAACGGTTCTTAATGCTGTTCAATCATATTATGCGATAATTCTTTCCAGCGAAATGACAAAAACTGCAGAAGATGCAGTAAATGTTGCGAAGCAGAATCTTGATCAGGTGGAAAAATTTTATAAAGCCGGAACTGCAACAGAACTTGATATGCAAAGAGCCAAAGCACAATATTCATCAACATTACCGATGCTGGAATCGGCTTATTCAAATAGAAAGCTAGCATCGCAAAGACTTAAGAGCTTATTAACTATTCCGCTGACCGATTCACTTGTAGTACTTGATGAACTTGATAAGGAGGATTTCCTTAAAGAATTTAACGGATATTCGCTCGAGACGTTGAAACAACTTTCTAAAGAGAACCGAAGCGATCTTAAAGCACTTAATCTTCAGCACAAAGCAGTTAAGGATGGAGAAAAAATTGCGCTCGGTCAGTTCACTCCAACTGTTGCAGTAGCTGCAAGTGTTGATCATGCAGCACCGATGAATAGTTCCAAAGTAACATGGTCGGATTACATCCGTTCCAAATCAATAACTCTTTCAGTATCCTGGCCCCTTTTCGAAGGCGGAAGACGTGTGCTCGATTACCAGATGGCTAAGATAAGAACTGATCAGCTGGGATTGATGATAAAACAACTTGAATATGGTGCAGATCTTGAAATTGAGCAGAGCTATTATTCGTACAAAGAAGCTTCGAAAAATTTACAGAGCTTGAAAGATGCACTCGACCAATTCAAGGAGAGTTTAAGAATATCTAACTTGCTTTATACACAGGGCATGAGCAATCAACTTGATGTACTTAATGCCCAATTATTATACACGAAAAGTAAGACCGACTATCTGCAAGGTATTTACAGTTATAATGTAAATCAACTTGCACTGTTAAAATCGGTTGGCTTATTAGATCAAATATGGAAATAATATCAGAGGCAAAAATGAACAAAAGAATATTAATTACAATTGTGCTGGCACTTACTTTTATGGTTGCATGCTCACAGAACGAAAGCGAGAATTCGGAAAAAGCTGTTCCTGTAAAAATATATAAAGTGAAATCGGAATCGATTTCCCAGTACATAAGAACTACCGGTATGGTTAAAGCTGAGGATGATGTTATTCTATTGAGTAAAATTCCTGAAAGAGTAGAAAAAATTTATGTTAGACCGGGAGCGAGTGTTCAAAAGAATCAAGTTCTTGCTGAACAAAAAAATGATATTTATAAACAGGGAATGGAAATTGCGAACTCGGCATTAAGAACTGCAGAAGTCCATTTGAGAATGACGTTTCTGGATTTTGAAAGAATGAATAAGCTCTATTCCGAAAAAGCGATAAGCCAGCAGCAATTCGACCAGATAAAATCTGCAAAAGAAACCGCTGAACAGACATTCAATCAGGCAAAATCGGCTTACGAGCAAGCAAAAGAGCAATACGATAACAGCTTTATTAAAGCACCTTTCGATGGTATAGTAGCAGCTGTTTATGTAGAAGAAAATCAAACAATAAACATGGGGCTGCCGGTCTTTCAGATTTTATCTCCTTCAAAAATGAAATCGAAAGTCAATTTAACCGGAACAGATGTTCAGAATGTTAAAGTCGGCCAGAAAGTATCTATCAACTTTCCAACAATTACAGGCGAAACATTTAACGGCAGAGTTGAAAAAATAAATAGTTCTATTGATCAACTCTCCAAATCCCTTGAAGTAGAAATTGTTTTATTATCATCGGATAGCAGAATTAAATCGGGTTTATTTGGTGAGTTTCTGATTGAGACTAAAAAAGTAAACGAATGTATTGTAGTACCTGAAAATGCACTTATGCCGCAAACAGAAATTAAGATTGATAAGGAAACCGGATTACAAAATTTATTTAAGAAATTTTACCTCTTTGTTCTTGAAAACGGAAGAGCAAAACTTAAGGAAGTCAAAACAGGTATTGCCAACAACGGTCAGATTGAAATTACATCGGGATTAAGTCTCGGCGATTCAATTATTGTAGTTGGTCAGAATATTGTTAAGCAGGATCAAAAAGTAAATGTAATTGAATAAGGAAATTTCAGAAAATGTTACTAACAAAATTTTCATTAAGACGGCAGATAACACTCGTAATGATATACGGTGTAATAATCTTTTTCAGTTTCTTTTCGTTTTCACAATTAAAGATCGATTTCTTTCCCGATATTACTTTCCCGTTTGCCGGTGTAATTACTTCTTATTCGGGGGTTGGTTCAGAAGATATAGAAAACCTTATAACAAGACCTATTGAAGAAGCCGTATCGTCAGTAAAGAATATTGAAAAAGTTACTTCACAATCTTTCAAAGGTTCTTCAACTGTTTTCCTGGAGTTCAAGTATGGAACAAATATGGACAAAGCGGAAAACGATATAAGAAAGAACCTGGATTACATAAAAGATTATTTGCCAAAAGATGCAACAAGACCGCTGGTGTTTGTATTCGATCCATCGATGATGCCGATTAGTTATCTTACTATAAGTTCACCTTATCTGGGTCCAGCAGAATTGAGGAAGTTATCCGAAGAAAAAATTGAACCGTTATTCGAAAGAGTTGACGGTGTTGCCTCGGTTCAAACTATGGGTGGTCAGCAGAGACAGATTAATGTTAATATTAATCCGGTGCTCCTTGCATCATACGATTTAACGCCAAATGATGTTTTACAATCCGTACAATTTGGTAGCGGATTACAACCAGCCGGGACAATTGAAACGATCAATAAAAATTATAGTCTTCGTGTTTTAAGTGAATACAGTTCGCTCGATCAGATACGAAATACAATCCTTACGTATAAAAATGGTATTCCGGTTTATGTTAAAGACGTTGCAGAAGTAATTGATGGATTTAAGGAAAATGCTAACGAAGTACGTGCTGATTACGGCGAAGGTATAATGATGATTATTATGAAGCAGTCCGATGCAAATACGGTTCTTACATCCAGAAAAGTTAAAGAAGCAATACCTGATATTATGTCAAGACTTCCGCAAGGAACTAAACTAAGTGTAATGTGGGATCAATCGGATTTCATTCTTAAATCTGTTAATAACCTCCGTAACACTGCATTAATTGCATTTGTTCTTGCATTTATAGTAATCTACTTCTTCTTAAGGAATTTCAGGGGAAGTCTGATTATGGGAATTTCAATTCCTGTATCTGTAATTGCAACCTTTGCGGTAATGTATGCAACAAACTTAACGTTAAATATTATTTCGATGGCGGGGCTTGCACTTGCAATTGGAATGCTTGTGGATAATTCAATTGTAGTTCTTGAGAATATCTATCGCCACCGCGAAATGGATAAAAACCGTTTGGATGCAGCAGATCATGGAACTTCGGAAGTAGGACTGGCAATTACAGTTTCTACGCTTACAACAATAAGCGTTTTTCTCCCGGTACTTTTTGTCCCGAATATTACAGGGCAGTTGTTCAAGGATATGGTTTTAACAATTACTTTCAGTCTACTCGTTTCATTAATTGTTGCAATTACACTTGTTCCTTTAATGTCTGCAAAAATTTTAAAAATTGAAGAGGATAAAAGTGGAAATAAACTCGCCCGATTCAAATTCAGAATAGGTGAGTGGATAAATAAAATGACCGATGAATATTCACGGATTCTTCACTGGTCAATTGGTCATAAAAAAGTTGTGCTGATTACTGTGTTTGTTTTATTTGTATTATCGATTGGATTAGCTACAATGCTTGGCGGTGAGTTCCTACCTAAATCCGACCAGGGTTTAATAAATGTTTTACTTGAATCGCCATCAGGTACACCAATAGAACAGACAAGAATCTATGCTTATAAAATTGAAGACATTGTTAAGGAAGTAATAGATAAAGAAGATTTTGAATCGCTCTCAATTTTTTATGGTGAAAGGGAAGGTATCGGAGCTTTCGGAACATCTCCAAGTACTTTAGAAATATTTGTTAAACTAACACCCCGAAAGTTAAGGAAGCATTCGCAGTTTGAATTATCGGACCGCTTACGAGCTAAATTTGATAAAATTCCCGGTGTTACATATACTTTTCAGGAAGGTGGAGCATTTACAACAGAGAAAGATATAGAGGTTAAAATAATCGGTTTTAATGTTGATGGTGCGAAAGCAATTGCAAATGAATTAAAATCGAAAATGGAAAAGGTAAAAGGTCTTGTAGATATCTCGCTTAATTCAAAAGAAACTACACCGGAACTTCAGGTTCACCTTAATAAAGATCTTCTTAATCACTATAACCTTTCTACAATGCAGGTTGCCGGTAATATTTCTACTGCAATTCAGGGACGTGTTGCTTCGCAGTATAGAGAGAAAGGTGACGAGTATGATATTTACGTCCGCTTTGCAAAAGATTTCCGTAATAAGAAAGAATCGCTTGAACAGATTGAATTAGCATTGCCGGCCGGCGGAAGAGTTAAGTTGAAGGATCTTGCTGTTATTAATGAAGAGCAATCGAGTCCAACTATATTCAGGGAAAACCAGAGCAGGTTTGTATCGGTTGGATGCGGACTTTCGGGAATTGACTTATCGACTGCGGCTAAAGAAATCAAGAATATAATTGCTGATACTCCAATACCATCTGAATATCAGGTAATAATTGGCGGAACTGCAGAAGATCAACAGGAAGCATTTTTCTATCTGGCTCTCGCTTTCATTGCAGCAATTCTTCTTGTTTATATGATAATGGCATCACAGTTCGAGTCACTGATCGATCCTTTTATAATTATGTTTACTGTTCCTTTGTCAATAATAGGAGTATTTATTTTCCTTGCAATTACAGGTACTTCATTTAGTGTTATGGCGCTTGTAGGTGTGGTTATGCTTGTCGGTATCGCGGTAAATAACGGAATTGTTCTTGTGGATTTTATGAATCAACAGAGAAAGAAGGGAATGAGCTTAATTGAAGCAGTTGAATTCAGTTGTAGAGCAAGAATGAGACCTGTGCTGATGACTGCCTTAACTACAATTCTTGGAATGGTCCCTCTTGCAATTGAATTGGGTGAAGGTGCAGAAACATGGACTCCGTTAGCAAGAGCGGTAATTGGAGGATTAAGTGCTACTACTGCATTAACATTGATTGTAATTCCTATTCTGTATATCAAATTTGAACAGACAAACGAAAGAGTGAAAAATTATTTTAGAGAGAGAAAGAATAGAAAAAGTAAGTAGAGCGTTTTCGATTACATTAATAAACCTGCATTAGAGTTAATCTTTTGTCAGGTTTTTATTTATGCAGATTTAATTTCATCCATTCTTCCAGCCCACCGCATACTATCAATTCCTGTGCTGCAATTCCGATAGAATCGATTGTGTACTTTTTTAAAGAAGTAGTAATTATTGATTTCAAGAAATCTACTTTGATATTAATTCCGGTTCTGACTGTTAATTTTTCATTGCCGAATTCTTTTTTCAAATCAGAAACAAGTTGAGGAGATTCAATAGTAAGAAAACCATTGTTAAGGGCGTTTCGCTTGTAAGTTTCATTGAATGAACCGGCAATTAAAAGTTGTATTCCGCAATACTTCAAAGCAGTTGCTGCCTGTTCGCGAGAACTACCGATGCCGAAATTAAATCCTCCAACAAGTATATCACCTTTGCGGATAATCTTACTGAATTCAGGTTCGTAATTCTCCATAACAATTTCTGCTTGCCGCTCCGGTGTAATATCATCCTGATAGGTATATTTACCCGGGTAAATTCCATCTGTATTCAAATTATCCTGGTGGCAGAATACAATTTCGCCGCTTATTGATTCAGGGAAATTTTCAATTATCTTAACAGATGTTGGCTTTGTTTTACCACTACTATTAGTTTTTAATTCACCTAAAATTTTCTTTTGAGGAAAGTGTTCCGGTGAGGAGATAAAGCCATTAAGAGCAGAAGCTGCAACAATTGCCGGTGAAGCCAGGTAGGTATCGGCTTTTGGAGAACCCATTCTCCCTTTGAAATTACGATTGGTAGCAGAAATTCCAACCTCACCATCTTCAAGTAGTCCCATACCCATTCCAATGCATGGTCCGCAACCGGGTGGAAGCGGAATTGCGCCGGCATTAAGTAATACCTGCCAATCACCCCGTTTTTCACTTTCTGACTGAACTTCGCTTGATGCAGCTGAAATATAAAACTTAACTTCTTCTGCAATTCTTTTATTTCGTAGTACTTCAGCTGCCTGGGATAGATCATCAACTCTTGAATTAACGCATGATACTAAATATGCTTTGTTAATTTTTATTTTTTTCTTCTGAATTAAACTTACCGGAGAAATTATTTTTACAGAATTAGGACCGGATATTTGCGGCTCAATTGAAGATAAATCAATTGTAAGTTCTTTCGAATAAAATGCATCACTATCTGCTTGGAGGAATTGGATTTCTTTTTTCAGTTTTTCAATTCTTGTAGAATTTAACCTTGGATGTTCACCTTTTCCATCAATATCCGATGCAACACCTTCAAGTCCTCTTTGCAAAATAAATTCAGCGCGTTTTCTTAACCACTCTATAGTAATTTCATCAATGGGGAATAGTCCGGTTAATGCACCCCATTCCGTGGTCATATTTGCAATAGTCAAACGCTGATCGATGCTAAGTTGTTTAATTCCATCACCTGTAAACTCGATAGCGTGATTAAGAACCTCATCCTTGTTGAAGAATCCAGCTAATACAATTATTATGTCTTTACCTGTAACACCTTTATTTGGTTTACCTTTTAATTCCACTTTTGCAGCGGGAGGAATCTGCCACCAGGTTCTTCCTGTAGCCCAGATTGCAGCAGCATCGGTTCTAACGATTGGTGTTCCTAAACATCCTAATCCACCATACATATTTGAATGACTATCCGAAGCAACGACCAGTGTTCCGGGCCATGCATATCCTTCTTCGCACATAATCTGGTGACCGATTCCACGTCCGGCCGGATAAAAATCCGCACCCATTAACCCGGCAAATTCTTCAATCCGTTTATACTTTATAAGATTTTTTTCACCTCTGTTTTGTATATCATGATCAAGTGTTATTACAACTTGCCGTGGATTAAAAAGTTTTGATGCACCAATGCTTCTGAATTTAGGAATTACTGCCCCGGTATTATCATGGGTCATTACATAAGCGGGTTTAATTGAAATATAATAACCCGAATGTATAACATGACCTTCATCCAAACCGAAGGTAAATTTTTGTGCAATCTTTTCTGTTAATGTCTGACCCATTTAATTACCGGATTCCAATTTAGCTATAAGAATTTTTCAGAATTTCATACGAGAGTGTATATGCATGATTAATAATTGTAAGTTCGGCAGATTTGAATGAATTATATTCGGCTGGATTTTGATTAGCAATAATGTGAAGAACCTCAAGCGGTAAATCGAATCTTTCTGCAATTGAAACACCGCTAAAATTCTGTTTTAATAATCTTCCTTTATTGCTTATACTCAATTTACCATTTACTAAATCAAATTTGGCAAGTTTACCAATATTAAAAAGAATAGCACCTGCAATAACATAATCCATATTTATTTTGAGTAAGTCACCTAAACTATCTTTTAACCTGTTTGCAATCTCCGCGGAAATGCGTAAAGAAGTTCTGCAAAAATGAATAAAAGAGATATTGCAATTTTCTATTTCAATAGTAAAAGGAATTCTTTCAAGGTCATCTGCCGTAAACACTGAGTTCTTAATTGCATAAGCCCAAGCATTAAGTGTTTTATCCCGCAAGGATTCGTCTTTAATCCAGATTAATTCCGGCCATAACTTTTTAACATTATCAAGCAGCATAATTACCTCTCACTATTTTGCAAGTTCAACTTCCTTTCCGTTTTGCTTTAATGCTTTGTATGCCTGATAAACAAGAATCAATGCTAATACAAAGAGGAAAACGGAAATAACCGAAAGGATATAATTATTGTTAAGTATGTTGGTATAAAAAAGAGTTACGAGAGCTGTCAATGTAACTGCAAACATAAAAATCATAGGAATTAATGTGAATGCGAAATTCAATTTTAAGTTGGAAATCCATACAGTAATTGCCAGTAAAGCAATAGCAGCGAGGAGCTGATTTGCACTTCCGAATACCGGCCAGATAGACATCGTCTGTCCGCTGAATGTTAACGCTGCTCCGAATGCAACGGTAATAGCAGTGGCAACAAACCGGTTCTTAACAAGAATATTTTGTTCCTTCTTTTCACGGACTTCAAAAAATTCCTGAAATGAAAAACGCGCAAGCCGTGTTGCCGTATCGAGTGTTGTTAAGGCAAAAGCAGAAACTGCCAGTGCTGCAAAATTTGTTGCTACCTGTGTTGATACATTTAACAATGGAATATTATGAATAAAATTTGCTACACCGGTTGAAAAAGCTGTTACAGCACCTTTGGTTTCGAGCAGTTCTAGAAAATGCTGTTGATCCAAAGATGCAACAGATAGAAGGGCAAGTACGGCAAGAATTCCCTCGACCAACATACTTCCATAGCCGACAACTCTTGCATCAGATTCTTTATCAAGTTGTTTTGAAGTTGTTCCGCTTCCAACAATTGAATGAAATCCGCTTATGGCTCCGCAAGCAACTGTAACAAAAAGTGCCGGGAATAAATACCCGATTTTATCTATAGAGAAATTTGTAACAGGTGCAAGGTGAATTTCTGGAAATGTAAAAAATAAACCTACAATTCCTCCAATCATCAATGAATAAAGGAAATATGAATTAAGATAATCTCTTGGCTGAAGTAAAATCCATACAGGTGTTACTGATGCAATAAATATGTAACCGATTAAAATGTAAATCCAGATCTGACTGCTTAATTGCAGAGGGAACAAATTACCTATGTAAATACAGAAGAATAATAATACTACACCAATTATTGATGACATCCATAGAGAAAATTTATATTTATAAACCGTTAATCCGAATGCAACTGCAAGTAAAATGAAGAGGAGAGAAGATGTTCCTGAACTTGGAATACTGGCAAATGTATTTGCAACAATTAGCATAAACACTGCAATAACAAGAATAAGCGTTGCCCATGCGAACAATAGAAAAAGTTTTTTGCCATTATGACCGATGTAAGTATCAATAATTTGTCCTATCGATTTCCCTTTGTGCCGGACTGATGCAACTATTGAAGTATAATCGTGAACGCCGCCAATAAAAGTTGCGCCGATTAAAATCCAGACATAAACGGGAATCCACCCGAAGCTTGCTGCTATAATCGGTCCTACAATTGGTCCTGCACCCGCAATTGATGCAAAATGATGCCCTACAAGAACAGGTGTTTTAGCCGGACAGTAATCAACACCATCATACATTGTATGCGACGGAGTTTCTTTGGAATTGGAGACATTCAATTTACGGGTAATATAACTACCGTAATATTTATATGAAAACGAGAAGACTACCATTGCAAACAGTATAATTACTATTCCACTCATTTTTAATCCTCTCTAATTAAAGATCTTATTTAATATTGGTTTAATACTTCTATTCTAATTTTGCAATTACTGCATCGGTCAATTGCTGTGTAGTTACGGCACCTTTTTCAAAAACACCGGGACCACCTTTCAACTTAAGCATATCATAAGTCCGGAATTTCCCTTCAGCAATTACATCTGCAATTGCATTTCTAATTTTACCGGCAATTTTATTTTCACCGATATGTTCGAGCATCATAACGGCACTCATAAACATTGCTATAGGATTTACAATGGAAGGATTTAGCTTCTCATATTTCGGAGCGCTTCCATGTGTTGGTTCAAACACAGCGTATTCATCACCAAGGTTAGCACTGCAAGCAAATCCTAATCCGCCAATTAACCCCGCAAATCCATCGCTTATAATATCGCCAAACATATTTTCTGCTACAATAACTCCATAGTCTTCCGGATTTTTGGTAAGCCACATCATCTGAGCATCAATATTAGTGTCCCACAAATCAATACCGGGATATTCTTCTGAAATTTGTTTTGCAATTTTAAGCATCATACCGGATGTCTCGCGCAATACATTCGGCTTTTCGCAAAGTGTTACATTCTTATAACCAAACTTTTTTGCATACTCAAATGCAGCCCTTATAATTCTTTCACTTGCATTCTTAGTGACGATGCGTGTAGATATAGCCATCTCTGCACTTGGAATATTTTTAAAAGCATCCATTTTAGGGTTTGATTCAAGTGCATCTCTAACATTTTTTGGCGGATTGGTCCATTCCACGCCGGAATATAATCCTTCTGTATTCTGACGAAAAATAACTGTGTTAATAACCGGTTCTTCAAATCCACCATCACTGCTTTTTCTTATAAAATTGAGGGGATTACCTTTGAATGTAATGCAAGGTCTTATGCAAATATCGAGATTAAATTTTTGGCGAAGTGCTACAATTGGAGAGAAGTACACAAATCCTTTACCTCTCAAGGATGGATCAAGTTCTTTTTCTGCATCGTCTTTAGGTTTACTTGTAATAGCACCGAATAGTGCAATTTTATGTTGTTCAATTAATTTTATTGTTCTATCGGGTAACGGATTACCTTCGCTGCACCAGAAATCCCAACCAATATCACCCCAGACGTAATTTGCTTTAAATCCGGCTGCATCTAATAGTCTAATCGATTCAGGTAAAACTACTTTACCAATTCCATCTCCGGGAAGTGCAACAACTGTTCTCATTATGATTCCTAAAAAAGTTTATTTACAGATACGAACATAGAGAGTATGATTTTATTAGGCAAGGAGTAAGTCGATTCTTGTTAAAGACATTTAAAAGTTGAAATCGATTTGAAAATTTATCCGGTTATCAATATTCCCGGGAATTTCAGAATCTCCGCTGCCGAGAGTTCTTTCGTTAGGTTTAAAGAGCTCGGAGTATTTCAAGGAAATGTTCAAACCAAATTTAGTTGTGTATCTGGCCATGAAATACCAGCGTAATCCTTCTCCGTAAAGTGCCGGGTTGGACATAACTCCAATAACATCATTTTCAAATTGGTAAATACGGGAATTATAAGAATCCGTTGTAAAAAATATAAACCGTGCCCATATATTAAGATTGGTCACCGGTACATATTTTATATCCTGTAGAATTAAATATCCGCTCTCCTTTGGTTGGGTTGGGGTGGATCTTAAATAAACATATTCTATACGGGAACGAAGCTGAAGGTTTTTAGCTGCTTTATAACTTAACTCGGCTCTGTAATTCTGCTGACTCCTTTTTTCGAGTCCTCTTGAATCTGAAAATGACTGAACAAAATCTTTAGTTTCATTTTTATATTTAAGCCGCAATTCGGTATTGGTAAAAATCTTAGCCGTGTAATAAATTAAAAAATCATTTCCTGATGAAGAAAAATTATATGTGCTGCTTGCAACAGGGAATTTGAATTGATCGAAATAAATATTGAATACACCGTAATCGGTCCGGAATCTAATTCCTGAATAAAACCCGACTTCATTCTGTGCAGTTCCTCTTTCGCCAAAACTGCTCGCATGCAGGTTAATAAAATTACGTGGAAAGTTTCTAAGCGAGAAAACCATTGATAAATTCTTGTCGATTATCAAGTTTGCTGTATGTATTGAAGCAATCGAAGTCATGTTATATGAAATTTCTCCGCTTAAATATAACCGTTCAAAAAAAGTTGAATATGAAGCAGAGAGGAAATCAAAATTATTACCGGATTTTTTAAGCTGGTCCGTTAGTGCAAAATCATTGCTGTAAGTTGAACGGTAATAAAGTAAACCTAATTTCAAATCGGTGTTGAAATTTAAATCGATTGCAGTTCCAAAAACTTTTTCGCTAACACGGTTTTCTTTTTTGATCTCTGATTGTGTCCGGTGGAATCCGTCAATTGTTAATGATGTAATTTGATTATTAATCGAATCTACGGAAGCATCTTTCTTGTTATATGAAAAAAATGGTGAAATTATAACCCGGTCAAAATTAAGTTTAAGCGCAACTCCTCTAAAAAATTGGTTTTCATCAGCACTGGTATAAGGAATTGCATTACTGCTTCCTTTAGAAATTATGTTTACTGCGTCTGTCCCTTTCGAAAATGAATAAGGGCTCCATAAAGCAAGCCCCTGTCCAAACTCAAATATGTAATCGCCAAGTATTATCGATTTGAAAATTGATAAGTCGTTTATCCTCAAATGAAATGAAGTAAAATCGGTTAAGGATTTTTCACCGGCATCCTTTTCAATTAATACACCGGCATAAATCTTATTTGCGCTATTTATTTTCAATCGGTTGTAAAGTTTTTGGCGTGTGCCCAGAAATCTGCCGTTAGTAAATCCCTTTCTAACTTGAAAATCGTTTTGAACCCGGAACCTGTAATTAAATTTAATGTCCCTGAACTGTTCAGATAACGCTTCGAATATTGATATCTCTTTCTCACTGCCAAGTTTTAAGAAAGGTAATATTCTATTTATTTCTTCCTGGCTAACTCCTTCTATGTTGAGCAAATCCTCGGGTTTATTAATCCCACCCTTTAAATTACGGTGACGAATAATAGCTCGTGCAATTTGAATATCCATTAAAGGAATCCGTAATAGATCGTTTATTGATGCGGTGTTTAGTAAGATTGGATTATTAATCAGGTATTCAATAGAATCATATATTTGTGAATCTTCATTTTCTAAAGTTGCGTCCTCAAGTATATCTTCAATTTTCTCATAAGTCTGGGTTGTATCCTCTTGCTGCGAGAGCAAAATTGAATTAAAGAAAATAAAAAATATTATAAGGAAAGCATACTTCATGAAAATGTAATTTATTTTGATAATTGTATCACAATTCCAAACTGATGACTTAATTCAAGGTCGGGATGAGAATTTACAGCATATTCAAACTGAAAAATATCATAGCTGATATTGAAACCGCCGGAGAAACTATCCGGTTCGTTAGAAGCACCTAAACGCAGTTGTAAAAATTTCATTAACATATATTCTGCACCGATGCGTAACGACGCGTTATAATTTAATTCTTTTCTAATTGCTAAATAGACGCTTAATTCTTCAACGGCTTTATAACCGATTCCCCCTGAGAAGACAACAGGAATACTGTTCTCTTCACCTGCAACTTTTGTTCGAGAAACATTTTCAAGTAAAAATCCTAATCTAAGAGATTTAGTTATTTCGGCAACCCCGCCTATATTAAATGAAAGAAATCCCTTGCTTCCATAATTCTGAATGGAAATGTTCTGATATATTGAAGTAACACCCAAAGAAAATCTGTCAACTATTTTCCGGCTGAAACTGAGTGCAATTCTGGTTTCTTTATAAAGGTCGAAACCGTAAATCATAAAACCACCGCTTAAAGTACCGAAAGAAACTGGCTCAATGTATGCACCGGAACCGGTTGAAAGAGCAGATTCTCCGAAAGGAGCTGGTGAGTAAAATAATCCGATTGTTCTGCTTTTTATATTTGAGAGACCGGATGGATTATTGAATAATGAAAATGGATCTTCAGAAAATGAAATATCTGAGTGAGATAGAGCAATTTGACGTGCACCGGGGTAAACCTGACTGAAACTTTCGAATGAATGGATGAGTACAAAAAGCAATATTAAAAAAAGCTTTTTCATAGTTCACAACTTAAGTGATTGTATTAAATATATCAATTACATATTTTCAATGTGAAGAAAAAAGGTCAATATGAAAAAAATATTTTTTTTATTGGTTATTTCTCTACTGGTATGGAATAAGACTTATAGCCAGGAATTAGATGCTAATGTTATTGTAAATTATGAAAACCTTCCGGTAGCCGCTAAAGACCGATTGATTAATTTTGGTACCCAGATAAGAGATTACTTAAGCAATAACAAGTTTACAAGGCAGAACTGGGAAGGCGACAAGATAAAATGTAATTTCAATATTTTCTTTACCGGTGCATCGGATGAACTTACATATACTGCTCAACTTGTAATTTCGAGTCAGCGTATAATCGAAGGAACCCCAAGAAGCTCTTTAATGATAAGTTTAATGGATAATACATGGCAGTTTAAGTATGAACGGAACCAGGCAATGTATTTTAATCAAACTGATTTCGATCCGTTGACGAGCTTACTGGACTATTACGCATATATTATTATAGGGTTTGATCTTGATTCTTATTACAGATTGGGCGGAACAGAATTTTTTTCCAAAGCACTGGATATAACAGTTAAAGGGGCAAGCAGTCAGTTCCCTGATGGCTGGCAAAGTAAAAGCACAGCTTATAACAGAAGAGGATTGGTAGAAAATCTTGTTAATGCAAAGTTTCAACAGCTGCGTCAGGATATTTTTGATTATCATTACAACGGATTAGACCTTTATCATTCACCTAAAACCAAAGCACAAGCCCAGGAAAGTATGGTTAAACTTATCAGGAATCTTGAGAAAGTCCGAAGCCAGCTTGATCCAAGGAGTGTTTTACTTAAAGTATTTTTCGATGCTAAAGCCGGAGAATTTGTTGAATATCTGAAAGACTATAAGGATAAAGAGATTTTTAACGTATTAAAGAAAATAGATCCATCGCATATTTCTAAATACGACGAAGCATTCAAGTAGTTTAAAGACTGATAGTAAATTAAATCGGTCAGGTTATTGGTATTTCATAGATTCTGTACTTTTTGTAAATCTCACCATTCATAGTTTCGGCACCGCGGTTCATCATATCGTTATCTTCTAAAATCCAGCTTGCTTCGCCTAATAGAATCCCGACATTTGCAGCACGCTGAACAATCTCCCAGTAAAAGACAGCATCCAGACCACGCTTTTGATACTCCGGGATAATACCAAGAGTAAGAATACGGGACCATTTAATTTCTTTTTTATGTTTTAGAATCTTTAAAAAACCAAAAGGGAAGAGCCGCCCATTAATTCTTTTAAGGACGTGATTGTAGTCGAGTAAAACAAGTGAAAAGCCAACAATTTTATTATCAATCTCACCAAACAAAATAAGGGATGGTTCAGCAATCGGTTTTAATTCTTTTGCCAGGAAATCAATTTCTTCATCGGTCATTGGAACAAATCCCCAATTGGGAGCCCATGCTTTGTTATAGACGTATTTAACTTTTTCAATCTCGCTATCGAAATTTTTCATATCGATTTGAGTAATTTTTATACCGGAGCGTTTCTGAGCTATTTCTGCTACGCGCCTTAATTTATCCGATGAAATTACTTTCCTGTTCTCTAACTTATAAGCATAAAGGTCTTTTGCTTTTTTGAATCCGTAGTTATCGCATAAATCGAGATAGTACTTTGGATTATAAGTCATCATAATCCTTGGTTCGTCATCAAATCCATCAATCAGCATTCCATATTCTTCGTTTGAAGAAGGATTTGCAGGCCCGCGCATTTCGGTTAGACCTTTACTGCGTAACCATTCCTTTGCTGAATCGAATAAACTATTAGCAACCGATTGATCATTTATACATTCAAAGAATCCGAAGAAACCGACTTTATCATTATGATATTTATTATGTAGATCATTTTTAATTGCAGCTATTCTTCCAACAATTTTTCCTTCTCTAAAAGCAAGAAAGAGTTCACTCTCAGCATGTTTATAAAATGGATGTTTATCTTTATCAAGTAATTTCTTTTTATCCATTATTAATGGCGGGACCCAATAATTATCGTTCTTATAAATTTCCCACTGGAATTTTATAAATCTGATAATATCTTTTTTAGATGTGACTTTCTGAATAGTAATCGGTTCCATACAGTATCTTTATAAATTGAGGTTGTCTTAAAAGTAATTATTCAAATAAAAAATCTGTGTAAATCCGTTTTCATCAGTTTTTATCTGTGTGCTGTTCTATAAAAAATTTAGTTTTGAGACAACCTCTTCAAAAAGTTAGTTACTTAAATTAAACCGAGTTCCTTACCTATTTTCTTGAATGTATCGATAATATAATCGAGATGTTCGTCTTCGTGTGTTGACATATAAGAAGTTCGCATCATTTGTCTTCCCTGAGGAACGCCGGGTGAAATGAAAACGTTAACAAATATTCCAGAATCGTATAACATTCTCCACATCTTAAATGCTAATGCATCATCGCCAACAATAACAGGAACAATTGCTGTTCTGCCATCGGGAATATTGAATCCTGCTTCGGTTAATTCTTTTCTTACTTTGTTAGCATTTCTAATTAACTTATCAACACGCCATGGTTCCTGTTCAAGAATGTCTAATGCCGCAAGTGCTGCAGCAACAGAAGCCGGGGTAGGCGAAGCACTAAATATTAATGCCGGTGAGTGATGTTTAAGATAATTGATAACTCGTTCTGGACCGGCAACAAAGCCTCCTAATGATGCAAAGGTCTTGCTGAAAGTTCCCATTGTTAGATCAACTTCTTTTTCCAGGTTGAATTCACTTGCAGTTCCACGTCCACCTTTACCAATAACTCCAACTGAATGGGCATCATCAATAAGAAGTTTTGCATTATACTTCTTAGCTAAGGAAACAAGATGCGGTAAATCAACAATACTTCCTCCCGTGCTAAAAACACCATCACTTACAATTAATTTACCGGCATCAGCGGGAATCTTCTTTAGAACACGTTCAAGATCATTAAGGTCCATATGTTTATATCGTTCTAGAGATGCAGTTGCTCCTTTAGCCATTATTTGTCCGGCAACTATACAAGCATGGTTATCTTTATCCGAAATTACATAATCACCTCTTTGAACAAGAGTAGGAATAATTCCCTGGGCTGTTTGATATCCTGTACTATAAAGTAATACTGCTTCAGTGCCAAAAAATTTAGCTAAACGTGCTTCTAATTCGATATGTAAATCTAATGTACCTGTTAAATAACGTGAACCGGAACAACCTGACCCGTATTTTTCAACTGCTTTTAATGCTGCTTCTTTAACTTTTGGATGAGCGGTTAGTCCAAGGTAATTGTTGGAACCGGCCATTACTATTTTTCTTCCTTCAATCTGGACGACCGGACCCTCATTTTCTTCAATTGGTCTGAAATAAGGGTAAATTCCCAGAGCTTTAATTTCATCAGCACGGGTGAATTCATAACATTTTTTAAATAAGTCCAATATTCCTCCGGATTATTTTTCTTTCTAAAAAATTTATATCTTAACGAAAATTATTATACAGATTTGCTAATTAACAGAAACAATATAAACAAATTTAACAATTTATTAACACTATGAGTCCCAAAATAATTTCAGTTGTTACAGGTGCATCTGGATTTGTCGGAAGCCATTTAGTAGATCGATTAATTAAAGAAGGGCATCATGTAAAATGTATTTTACGAAAATCAAGTTCTTTAAGATGGCTGAAAAATAAACCGGTCGAAATAATTAATTCCGGCTTGTTCGATAAAGAAGCTTTGAAGGGTGTTTTGAAAGATGCAGATTATCTTTTTCATGTTGCCGGAGTAGTTAAGGCAAAAACAAATGAAGAATATTATCAGGGTAATGTTGAAACTACTAAAGTATTACTCGATGTGGTAAGTGAAGTAAATCCGGGTATCAAAAGGGTTGTAATTGTAAGCAGTCAGACTGCATGCGGTCCTTCGCTTGATGGTGTGCCGTGCACAGAAGAAACAAAAGAATATCCTATTACCAGATACGGTAAAAGTAAACTTGCACAGGAACAGATGGCAAAAAGTTACTCTGACCGCTTACGGATAAGTATTATACGCGCAGTTGCGGTTTATGGACCAAGAGATACTGAGATTTATCTCGTCTTTAAAACTTATAAACAGGGTTTACTCGGATTGATCGGCTTTAATAAAAAATTAGTCAACATTATTCATGTTACCGATTTAGTTGATGGAATTTACTTTGCTGCAATTACTGAAAAGGCAATCGGGCAGACTTACTTTATCGGCTCACAGGAATATTATGATTGGATTCAGATTGGCAATGCAATTTCCCGATCGATGGGAAAGAAAGCACTAACTGTCCGTGTTCCGCATATAATAGTATTTATTGTTGCTGCAATTGCACAATTTTTTGCTCTCTTCAGTTCTAAAGCGGCAACATTTAATATTGAGAAGGCAAGAGATTTTGTTCAGCAATACTGGACCTGTGATGTTTCTAAAGCTGTAAATGAATTGGGATTTCGTCAAAAGATTTCGCTTGAAGAAGGAATGAAAGAAACTGTTGAGTGGTACCGTGAAATGAAGTGGCTGTAATTAAAGTATAATGTAAAATGTATAATGCAGAGTGAAGAGTATAGAGAGCAGAATTTTAAATTATTAATTATATCAGTTATTTCTCATTCCACATTCTCAAATCTCAATTCTTAATTGTTCTTGGCACCTTCTTTAATCCAGGTTTTAATTCCGTCAATTTGATTTTTTGTTAACGGTCGATATCCAACCGGAGGCATAGGGAATGCTGATCTGTCTTCAATTGACCAGATTAATTTGCTGTTATCGGGTAACCCCGGAAAAATTATTTGCGAATTACCTGTAGCATCTGCCCATGTAGCTAAGCTTAATCCCGCTCTTCTATCAATACTGTTATGGCACCCCGCATTACTGCATCTTGCATCGAATACAGGTTGAATATGTTGAGAATAACTGACATTACTTGAAGGAATTATTTTTGAATCGAGATCTTCCTGGTTAATTGTGTCGTCACATCCGGCAATAAAAATAATAGCGGTAACTGTTAAAACAACAAGAATATTTATTTTTTTGATCATAGTTAATTCTGTTTACTGAAAATTATTCCCAATTACACATCAAACATAAAAAGATTTTTATACTATAACTAATGCAAAACTTTTTTCCATCTTATATTTATTTTATCTTTGAGTAGAATAAAACTATCCAGGAGAAATATGAAAACCAGGCAAGCCTTCGCAACTCTATTTTTATTTCTATTTATTGTATCTAATGTAATTGCACAGGAACTTCTGCAGTCTGGTCCAATGGTCGGATATTCTGCAATGAGAGAAGTTGGTCTATGGGTTCAAACAAAATCTACTGCAAAAGTTAAATTCTCATACTGGAATTTAAATGAACCGAAGAAAAAGTTTTTTACAGATGAAGTAATTACAGATAAGAAAAATGGGTTCACTGCCAAATTAATTGCTGATCAGCTTGAACCGGGACAAAAATATAATTATGAACTTTATATTAACGGCAAACCTGTTAAACGCAATTATGAACTAAAATTCCAGACGCAAAAACTATGGCAATGGAGAGAAGATCCGCCTGAGTTTAATTTTGCAACCGGAAGTTGTTTTTATGTTAATGAAACTCAATATGACCGTCCGGGTAAGCCATATGGAAGTGATTATCAAATAATGAAAAGTATATATGAAAAACACCCGGACTTTATGATATGGCTCGGTGATAACTTTTATTTGAGGGAGGTCGATTGGGATTCATGGTCGGGTATTATAAAAAGAATAACTCATTCACGCTCATTACCGGAGCTTCAACCATTGTTAGGTTCGGTTCATCATTATGCAATCTGGGATGATCACGATTTCGGTCCTAATGATAGCGATAGAGGCTACTACTTAAAAGAAAAGACTCTTGAAGCAAACAAGCTTTTCTGGGTCAATCCTACTTTCGGATTTAATGGAATTCCATCTATGACTACTTTTTTTGAGTGGGGCGATGTTGATTTCTTTCTCCTCGATGGAAGATATTTCAGAACTCCTAACAATAGAAAATCCGGTTACAGGGAATTATTAGGTGACCCTCAAATTCAATGGCTTATCGATAATCTTGTTACTAGTAGAGCTCCATTTAAGATTATTGCAATCGGCGGACAGGTTCTCAATCCGGTTGACGACAAACCTTATTTAGAAACGTATGACAAATTCCCTGAGGAGAAAGCAAAGTTAATGTCGCTGCTTCAGGAAGAAAAAATTGAAGGAATAATTTTTTTAACGGGGGATAGACATCATTCTGAATTAACAAAAATGGAAAGGGACGGTGCTTATCCATTATATGATTTTACAATTTCTTCATTTACTGCTGGTGTATCACCCGGTAAAGATGAAAAAAATACTTTTAGAGTACCCGGTACTTTAGCGGATGAGCATAACTTTGCAATATTTAATTTTTCCGGACCGGCAAGGAACAGAACTTTGAAATGCACTGTTTTTAATGTTGATGGAAAAGAATTGTGGAGTTATACAATTAATGAGAATGAGTTAAAGTATAGAAAGTGATTTGAATTAGTTTTATAATGAATTGTTGATTAATCAAAACTTTTTTACATTTGCACAAGTTCTTTTATTTCTCAATTCTACATTCTCAATTGAAATGGGGCTATAGCTCAGCTGGGAGAGCGCTTGAATGGCATTCAAGAGGTCAGGAGTTCGATCCTCCTTAGCTCCACAATATTGATTTATAGAATAATGTTTACCGTTTATTTTATTAAAAGTACTTCTAGAAATAAGTACTATATTGGTCAAACTAACAATCTTAAGCGTCGCCTAATTCAGCACAACTCCGGATATTCAATAGCTACTAAATCAGGAATTCCCTGAGAACTTTTTTTTAGAAAGAATTTGATTCCCGTTCAGATGCGTACCAGTATGAACAAAAAATCAAGAAAATGAAAAGTAAAAAGTATCTTGAAGAATTAATCTCAGCCGGGAGAGCGTCCCGATGAAATCGGGAAGGTCAGGAGTTCGATCCTTCTTAACTCCACAATTCCACTTCGCGGTTTTTAAATAATTTCAGTGCCCGCTATCAACCTTCTGAATTACAGAATTTATTTGATTAATGCTTTGCTGAAGTTTTCTAAGTTCACTTTCCAGTTTATAGATCTTGTACGATTCCAGAGCTTCCTTACCGCCTAATAACCAGTTTACATCGCAACCCAATCTCAATAACCTTGTAAGCATTTTAGATCCGGGTTCTCTTTTTCCACTTATGTATTGTTGAAGCTGTTGCGGAGAAATTTTCATTGCTTCTGCTAACTTTTTAAGCGTTCCATATTTTCTTTTTGCAAATAATCTCATCCTTTCGCCAATTCCTAAATGCATACTCTCTTCGCTTGTAAATAAATCGAGCGCTTCGTTGTATTCACCTTCAAAAAGGTTTAACTCGAATTGATAATCATCAATAATCTCTTTTATTTTTTTATAGAGGTCGTCATCAAATTGAGGGGATTCATTTATTAAATAGGAAAGCGTCTGGACTTTTATTCCAAGTTTCTCGGCAATCATACTTAGTTTAATACCGAGTGTGTGGATTAAGTATCTAATCTCTTCCTGTTTGGTCATTGGGTTATTCCCTTTTAATCAGATACACATTGCAAAATAGCAATTTTTATCAAAATAATTAACATTTATATTGATTTTAGGACTTCACATCAGACTCACCTAAAAAATAATTTTTGTTTCCAGAATAGAAGTAATATTTTAATAATGATGAAATTATTCTCCTTGACAACTGAGCACAGGTACATTCTCAAGATTGCTCTGCCGGCAATAGCCGGATTATCTACACAGATGGTAGTTTCTCTTGTAGATACAGCAATGGTTGGGCGTTTACCCGATGCGGAGTATAACCTGGCGGCAATGGGAATAGGTGTTTTTGCAACCTGGGCGGTTGTAAGTCTATTCTCAAGTTTGGCTACCGGCACACATGTATTAATTGCCCGTAGTTTCGGTGAAAAAAATGATGAAGGTTGCGGTGAAATTCTCAATACCGCTATTATTCTTTCCTTTTTAATTGGAATTGTAGTTGCTTGCCTTGTTGTATTTTTTTCTGGTGATATTGCCGGATTTTTTGCCGCCGATAAAAGGGTTGGTGTTTTAGCCGGTGATTACCTCCACTATCGATTTATGGGAATCCCATTTTTTCTTATTACTGTATCATACAGGGGATTTTTCTTCGGAATCGGCAAAACGAAAATCTTTATGTATTCCGGTGTCCTCGCTAATCTTTTGAATATCATCTTTAATTACATATTTATTTATGGCGGTTTTGGAATTGAAGGAATGGGTTTAGCCGGTGCCGGTTTAGGATCAACAGTTGCAACTATTTGTGATGCTATATTTTATTTCAGTGTTTCTCTTATCCCTCTCTACAAAAACAGATTCAATTATTTCAAGCGGTTCAGGTTCATAAAGGAAATTGCACAGAGAATTATAAAAATCTCTCTACCTGTTTCTTTACAAAATATTTTTATCCTGATTGGATTCTTAAGTTTTATAGCAATTACCGGACTTATCGGAATTCTTGAACAAGCAGCAAGTAATGTTATTTTTTCTGCACTATTGATTTCGTTACTGCCATGTTTTGGTTTCGGCATTGCGGTTCAGACACTTGTTGGTAATACAATTGGAGGCGGAGATATTAAACTTGCAAAGCATTATGGTTTTGAGACAAGTAAAATCGCTTCGATCTATACTATGATTGTCGGAATAATCTTTTTTACATTTCCAAGAGCAGTCCTATTTCTTACAACAAATGAACAGCAGGTTATTGAAACTGCCGTCCCGGCACTCAGGGTAGCTGCTTTAGGTCAGATTTTTTATTCGGTTGGTGTAGTGCTTGCAAACGGTTTACAAGCTGTCGGTAAAACTCTCTATGTGATGTTAGCAGAAGTAATAGCCAACTGGTTTGTATTTGTACCAGTTGCATATCTACTCGGTGTGGTTTTAGGGTTTGGATTGATTGGTGCATGGTCAGCACTACCATTTTATGTAATTCTATATGCAATTGTAATTTTTGCTAAATTCAAATTCGGTAAATGGGAGAACTATAAAAAGGTATAGATTTTGTGATAAAAAAACTTGACAAAGTTATCGTTTAAGAATATATTTGAACAGAAAAATGAACATGAAATCGAAATTCCTCATATTGTTCCTGATTACGATAACGGTAATTTATGCCGGTGTTGAATTAATCAGTTTTACCGCAAAAAGCCAGAATGGAAATGTTATATTAAACTGGCAGACTGCATCGGAAACCAACCTTAAAAATTTCGTTGTTGAAAGAAAATCTGTAGATGGTAATTTCTTTGAAATAGCAGTTGTTGAACCCAAAAGCGATAAAAATTACCAGTATATTGATCAATCCGCTTTCAAAACTCTGGATGCTGTTTATTCATATCGAATAAAAATTGTTGATAACGACGGTTCGGTTTCTTATTCTGGAGTACAATCGGTTTATCATAACGTATCCAGCGTTAAGAGAACCTGGGGAAGTATTAAAGCTCTTTTCCGTTAATGCAATTTTTACCTTCCAGATCTTTTCGTTTCAAAATTATTTGATTAATTAGAAAATGATTAAAAGCATTTTACCAATTTACCTTGCATCAAAATCACCGCGGCGTAGAAAATTACTTAAGCAATTGGGAATTTCATTTAAATCCTTTACTGTTGATTTGCACGAAGAAATATTAGATGGCGAACATCCTGTTCAAACAGTTAAAAGACTTGCAGAACATAAATCGCTTCTTGCCGTAAAGAGAATTAAAAAGGGAATTGTTATAACCGCTGATACAATTGTCGTCCTGAATAACGAAATTATTGGTAAGCCAAAAAACAGAAAAGATGCATCTCAAATTTTATCCAAACTGAGCGGTAAAACACACCAGGTTTATACCGGATTTGTTGTTTTTAATACTGTAAGTAAAAAAAAGGTTACAGGTTACGAGAGAACTCTTGTTACTTTTAAGAGATTATCTAAGAAAGAAATTGACGATTACATCAATACCGGAAGTCCAATGGATAAAGCCGGTGCTTATGGTATTCAGGATGATTTTGGTGCTGTATTTGTTAAACAGATTAATGGCTGCTACTATAATGTTGTTGGCTTGCCTCTTGCTAAACTTTACAAATCACTAATGGAAATTCTGTAAGTTGATTGAAAAACTTAAGAAAAATCTTATTACCTCACTACTTATATCTGCAATAGTATTTTTTGCAATTTCAATTTATGCCGATTTCAACTCAGTAATTAATTCGTTTAACAAATTCAATTGGCTCTTACTTCCGGTTTTGCTGCTGTTATCTTCAGGAAATTATGCAGTTCGATTTTTTAAGTGGGAATATTATTTGCATTTGCTGGGAATTAAAATACCATTGAATCACTCAGTCAAAATTTTTTTCTCGGGTTTATCAATGAGTGCTTCACCGGGAAAGATGGGAGAAGTTCTAAAGTCATTCTTGTTAAAAGAAATTTATTATGAACCGATCTCAAAAACTGCTTCCATAATTTTTGCAGAACGATTAACGGATTTTCTCTCTTTAACATTTTTAACAATTATTGGTATTTACTTTTTTAATTATTCGGCCATCTGGATTTATTTTGTACTGCTTTTCTTTACAATGATAATAATTATTGTAAGCAATAGAAGGTTTGCCGGATTTTTCATTGGTATTATTAATAAATTTTCTTTTTTGAAGTCCCATTCTTCTAAAGTAATTAACCTTTACGAAAGCGCTTATATATTATTACAACCTGTTCATTTATTAAAGATGATTTTACTCAGTATAATTTCATGGTCCTTTGAGTGTTTTGCATTTTACCTGATTCTAATTAATTTTGATTTAAGTGTTACACTTTTATTCCCGACGTTCGTTTACTCGTTATCAACAATTGCCGGTGCGGTTTCAATGCTACCGGGGGGATTGGGTGTAACTGAAGTTTCACTCAGTCTAATACTAATTGGAAGCGGTATATCAAAAGAAATTGCTGTTGCATCAACTTTAATAATAAGGGTAGTAACATTATGGTTTGCTGTGTTATTAGGGATTACCGTTTTAGTTATTTTTCAAAGACAGAATAAAAATGCTTCAATCAATAAATAGATTTTATAAACATAAACGGATAAATTAAATGACACCCAAAATAATATGGACAAAAATTGACGAGGCACCTGCATTAGCTTCTTACTGCTTTCTTCCGGTATTAAAATCTTATGTAAGGGGAACGAGAATTGAAGTTGAAGAAAAAGATATTTCCTTGGCTGGAAGAATTATTGCAAACTTTCCCGAAAACTTAACGGAGGAACAAAAGATCCCGGATTATTTAACCGAGCTGGGGGAAGTAGTAAAGTCGCCAGATGCAATTATTATCAAACTACCTAACATTAGCGCTTCTGTTCCTCAGCTCCAGGAAGCAATTAAAGAATTAAAAGCAAAGGGTTACAGAATTCCTGACTATCCGGAAGAACCAAAAACGGAAGAAGAAAAAGCAATCAAAAATAGATATGCAAAAATTTTGGGTTCAGCTGTTAATCCTGTTTTAAGAGAAGGTAATTCAGACAGAAGAGCATCAACGTCGGTTAAGAAATTTGCTCAAAAATATCCTCATAAAATGATGAAGGCATGGCCACAATCAGGTTCTAAAACACGTGTAGCTCATATGCAGCAGAATGATTTTTATGGTACCGAAAAATCTACAACGCTTAAGAATGAAGATGTTGCTAGAATCGAATTTGTTGATGCAAATGGAAATATTTCTGTGCTAAAAGAAAAAATGAAACTGCTAACAGGTGAAGTAATTGATGCCTCTGTAATGAATGTGAATGAATTGAGAAAATTCTATGCCGAACAGATTGAAACTGCTAAAAAAGATAACATTCTCCTATCCCTTCATCTTAAAGCTACAATGATGAAAATATCAGATCCTATCATGTTCGGTCATGCAGTTTATGTCTATTTCAAAGATGCACTTGATAAACATGCTGCTGCCTTAAAAGAAGTAGGTGCAAATGTTAATAATGGTTTGATGGATGTCCTTGAAAAAATTAAAAAATTACCGGATGGAAAAAGAACTGAAATTGAAAATGATATAAATAAAATTCTTGAGACTAATGCTGCACTTGCAATGGTTGATACGAGAACCGGTAAAACAAATCTGCATGTTCCAAATGATGTAATTGTTGATTCATCAATGCCTAATATTGTGCGCGATGGCGGTAAGATGTTGAACCGTAAAGATGAATTGCAGGATTGTATTGCTATGATTCCCGACCGCTGTTATGCAACTATGTATCAGGAAATTATTCAGGATGCAAAAGAAAAGGGTCAGTTCGATCCGGCTACGATGGGTGCTGTTTCTAATGTCGGATTGATGGCACAGAAAGCCGAGGAATACGGTTCTCATGATAAAACTTTTGAAGTGAAAGAAAACGGAACTGTTCGTGTAGTAAATTCTAAAAATGAAATACTCCTTGAACAGCAGGTTGAGTCAGGTGATATTTTCAGAATGTGTCAAACCAAAGATGAAGCAATAAAAGTCTGGATTAAATTAGCAGTTAACAGGGCAAAATCAAGTGGGTCACCGGCAATTTTCTGGCTGGATGAAAACAGAGGTCATGATAGGGAAATTATTGCAAAGGTTAAAAAATATTTACCTGCATATGATACAACCGGACTCGAAATAAAAATTCTTAAACCTGTGGATGCAATGAAATATACACTCGAAAGAACACGTAAAGGATTAGATACAATTTCAGTAACCGGTAATGTTTTGCGTGATTACTTAACAGATTTATTCCCGATTTTAGAATTAGGAACAAGCGCAAGGATGCTTTCAATAATCCCATTGCTTAAAGGTGGCGGATTATTTGAAACCGGTGCCGGAGGTTCTGCACCAAAACATGTTCAGCAATTAGTGAAAGAAAATCATTTGCGATGGGATTCTTTAGGAGAATACAATGCATTGGTACCGGCATTAGAAATGATTTACGATAAAACAAAAAATAGTAAAGCCAAAGTTTTAGCTGCTGCTCTTGATAAAGCAATTGGGATTTACCTTGAAAATTCAAAATCACCTTCCCGTAAAGTAAATGAAATTGATAACCGTGGAAGTTCATTCTACCTTTCTTTTTACTGGGCACAGGCATTAGCTGAACAGAATGATGATGCTGAACTTAAGAATCGTTTTGCAAAAATTGCTAATGAGATTGAATTGAACGAAACTAAAATTTTTGATGAATTAATTTCAGTACAGGGTCAGCCAGTGGATCTTGGGGGCTACTATAAACCAGTTGATGAGAAAGCTTATTCAATTATGAGACCGAACAGCACGTTGAATAAAATTATTGATGGGATGTAAGATTGTTTTTTGGTTCGTAGTTCTTAGTGCTTGGTTTAAAATAAAAGAGGTTTGATGTGCTTATCGAACCTCTTTTTATGTAAAAGGGATATCGATTTTTCTTTGTTATTTAACATTCCCCATTCATTAACACTCGTTCACATAATCGGTTCAAAACGACTCATCTATCCTTGATTTTAGAAGGCATCATTATTATTTTGCACCGCCTTAATCATATAAAAATGGAGGTTAAAGATGCGTGACGATAATGGAATTGGCAAAGGTTTATTAATCGGTTTTCTTACAGGTGCGGCTGTAGGAACTGTAATAGCACTCCTTTTTGCTCCTAAATCCGGCAAAGAATTACGTGAGGATATTAAAAATAAATCCCAGGATTTTCTTGACGATGCAGAACAATACCTCGCAAGTGCTAAAGACAAAGCTTCGCAATTAATAAACGAAGGTAAAAAAAAATCCGAAAAGTTAGTCTCTGATGCAAAGGAAAAAGTTGATGCATTGCTGGGCGAAGCAGAAAAAATATTGATTGATGCTAAAGATAAAGCCGGCGGTGCTGTAGAATCCGGCAAAGTGAAAATTGAAAAAGAAGGGGAGCGTCTTAAAACTGCTATAAAAGCTGGAATGGATGCTTACCGTAACGAAAAAGAAGCTTAAGAGATTATGACTGTAATTGATCTACTCCTCATCATATTAATACTATCGGCTTCGGCTTTATGTATCTATTTGATTTTTGTATTAAGAAACTTACTTAAGAAAGTTGAAGCCGTTAGTTCTGATGTCCACAATTTTATTGAGAAAGCCAATCCTGTTCTTGATGAATTAACAAGTGTTAGCAGAAGAGCAAATAAAATTGTAACCGAAGCGGAAAATTATTGGGACGAAATAGATCGCTCTATCAAAAAATTGAAAGAAAAAGTATCCGATATAAGAAATCTGAATTTCTTTCATGATGCGGAGAATCCAGCCAAAGATATCATCAAAAATCTAAAAGCATTTTCAAAAGGCATTTCTGCTTTCTGGCAAGCTTTTAAAAGAAATTAATCTATAGTTCAATGTAAGGAGATATCATATTGAAAGAGTATAATCCCGATGCTATAAGAAATATAGCGTTTGTTGGTCACGGTGGAAGTGGAAAAACTACTATCTCTGAATTGTTATTGTTTACTGCCGGTGAAATTAATCGTATTGGAAAAATTGAAGAAGGAAATACCACTTCCGATTTTAATCAGAATGAAATTGATAGACAGATATCTATCGCTGCATCACCCCTGCACATCGATTGGAATAATAATAAGATTAATATAATCGATACACCCGGATTCCCCGATTTTATTGGTCAGGTTATTTCAAGTCTTCAGGTTGCTGATCTTGGAGTAGCTGTAATTAAAAGTGCAGAAGGAATTGAAGTTGGCACCGAACTTACATGGGAGTTCGTAAGAAAAAATAAACTTCCGGCTGCGGTTATAATTAATAAAGTTGATAACGAACATTCCAAATTCTTTGAGACTGTTCAGCAAGCAAAAAACCGCCTCGGATCTGATGTTACGGTTGTCTCTTTCCCGGTTAAAGAAGGATTGAACTTCGATTCGATTGTTGACCTGGTGAAAATGAAAGTTGCAACCTATGGTGATGCCGGTTCTAAGAAAGTTACTGAATCGGAAATTCCTGCTGACCTTAAAGCTCAGGCAGATAAACTTAGAGAGGAATTAATTGAAAAAGTTGCTGAATCATCCGAAGATTTTATGAATAAGTTCTTTGAAGAAGGAACACTTACCGAAGAAGAATTATCTACAGGATTGAAAGCGGCAATAGTAAAAGGAGGAATCATTCCGGTTTTTGCTTTTTCTGCAACTAAAGGCGTGGGTGTTAATACATTTCTTGATTTCGCTTCAAAATATTTCCCGGCTCCTAATGAAAGAGAACCAATTGAAGCAATGATGAAAGATGGCGGAAACAAAGTCCAGATTAAATGCGATCCTAAAGGGGAACCAGCTCTCTTTATTTTTAAGTCCCTCTCCGAGCAGCACGTTGGTGAACTCTCTATCTTTAAGGTTTATTCGGGCTCCGTTACTCCGGGAATGGACTTGATTAATACACATAAAGACAAAGTTGAGAGAATGGGCCAAATTTTTATCCTTAACGGAAGAAACAGAAAAGAAGTACCAAAACTTGTTGCCGGTGATATTGGTGCAGTAGTTAAACTTAAAGATAGCCATACCGGCGATACATTATGCTCTAAGAATTTTACCGTAGTAATTCCGGAAATTCAATACCCTGAACCGGTTATTCGTTTTGCTGTAAAACCAAAAGCAAAAGGGGACGAAGATAAAATTTCTGCAGCTTTACACACTGCACATGAAGAAGAACCGTCATTAATCTCCAGATTCGATCCTGAAATTTCTCAAACAATTGTTTCCGGACAGGGAGAATTACAACTTAACCTCGCAATAAAATTATTGAAAGACCGTTATGGCGTTGAAGTAGATTTAGTTGAACCAAGAATTCCATATAGAGAAACAATCCGCGGCAGATGCGATGATTCTGAATACAAACATAAAAAACAATCGGGCGGACGTGGTCAATACGGACATGTTCATTTGAAATTAGAACCTCAACCGAGAGGAACCGGATACGAATTTGTTGATGCAATTGTTGGCGGTGTTGTTCCCGGTCGGTTTGTTCCTGCTGTTGAAAAAGGTCTGAAGGAAATTATGACTAAAGGAATTCTTACCGGCAGCAGAGTTGTTGATGTTAAGGTTACACTATTCGATGGTACTTATCACTCAGTGGACTCCGACGAAGTTTCTTTCAAGATTGCTGCATCCCAGGCATTCAAAAAAGGATTTATGGAAGCCAAACCTATAATACTTGAACCAATTTATGATATCACCGTGAAGATTCCGGAAGAATATATGGGCGATGTAATGGGCGATATTTCCAGCCGTCGTGGTAAAATACAGGGCATGGATTCGGAAAGCCCGTTCCAGATTATCAAAGCTAAAGTTCCTCTTGCAGAACTTCATAAATACTCAACACAACTCAGAAGTTTAACACAGGGACGCGGAATGTTTGCAATGTCCTTCTCTCATTACGAAGAAGTGCCGAAGGAAATTGAAGGTAAGATTATAGAAGAATACCAGAAATCGAAACAGGAAGAAGAAGAATAATTCATACAAATTGACAACGGGAGTTTATCTTAATTCTATTAGGGTAAACTCCTTTTTTATTTGAGGCATAAATGGATAAGTTATGGTCACCCTGGCGTTCAAATTATATCGAATCGTTCAATCAGGAAAAAAAATCCTCCGAGTGCATTTTTTGTGATGCAGTAAATCAAAATATCAGCGATGACAATTCTCTAAAAGTTTACGATAACAAAACATGTTTTGCAGTACTCAACCTTTATCCTTACAACAGCGGACATTTAATGGTTGTACCAAAGAAACATGTTTCCGATTTATATCAACTTAGCGATGATACAATTTCCGAAATGATGTTAACGGTTAAACTTTCCATGAGAGCACTTGATTCAGTTATGAAACCGCATGGTTACAACGTTGGTGCAAATTTAGGAAAAGCAGCCGGAGCGGGAATTGATGATCATCTCCATATTCATGTAGTTCCGCGATGGAACGGCGATACTAATTTTATGCCCGCATTGGGCCATGTTAAAATTATTTCACAGGATTTGATTCAGACAAAAAAAAATCTGGTTGAAGCTTTCGCTAAAATTTTAATTGAAGAAAAGAAATAATATTTTCTGCATAAATTATTTTTGAATTATATTTCACTCACTCTTTATAACAACTAATCTATTTGAAAGGAATTGAATGGAACAGAACGCTGAATCTCTTGATAAATTAAGAGTGCCGGAACTTGATGAAATTTTAGGTAAAAAATTTCCCGTTTTAGATGATGGGTTTATCCGTGTTATTGATTATATGGGGAGCGACGAGTCAATCGTTCAAGCCGCCCGTGTTTCATACGGCAAAGGAACTAAAAAAGTAACCGAAGACAGAGGACTTATCCGTTACCTTATGCGTCATCATCATACAACTCCTTTCGAAATGTGCGAAATTAAATTGCACGTCCGTGTACCGATGGATACTTGGCGACAATGGATAAGGCATAGAACTGCAAACGTTAATGAATACTCAACACGTTACTCTATTGCTATTGATGCAACACAAAAAACTAAACTTGGAGAGTGGCGTCTTCAGGCAAAGGATAATAAACAGGGAAGTGAAGGATATTTTCCGGAAGAAGTTGGAACTAAACTTACTGAGCGCGAATCCGAACTACAGGATTTTGCAAGGGAAATTTACCAGGAACGTCTTATGCTTGGCGTAGCGCGCGAACAGGCAAGAAAAGATCTTCCTTTATCTACTTACACTGAAGCATACTGGAAAATTGATCTTCAGAATCTTCTCCACTTTCTTGCTCTTCGTATGGAAAGTCATGCTCAATTTGAAATTAGAAGCTATGCCAATATAATCGGTAACGAAATTGTAAGCCGCTGGTGCCCTATTGCATGGGAATCTTTCCGGGATTATCGTATGAACTCGCTTAGTTTTTCTGTTCAGGAAATTGAAGTCCTTAAAAAACTCTATTCAGGCAAAAAAGATGAAGCTGTTAAACTTGCAGATAGCTTCGGCTGGTTGAAAATCATAGATAAGAGATTTGCTAAAAATATTGAAAGAATGGAGTTCGAAGAAAAACTTGAAATACTTGGGATTGATAAACCCTGGGAATAATTTTTTTAATGTTCTCTTTAGACTTTCTTTGATGCAGTAATCAATGAATTGATTTTATTCCCCTTATTGAAAATATTTTAAGTGGATATTACAGGGGGAGAAATGAGGTTCATGAAATTTTCCATAATGTTGATATGTTTTATCCTGTTATCAAGCTGCAGAGAAGAAATTTTAGAATTTACTGAACATCCTGAGACAGGAAAACTTTATATCAATTCTACGCCTAAAGGGGCAGAAATATTTCTAAACGATAACCGACTCTGGAAGAATACTCCTGATAGTCTGTTGGATATTAAAGCCGGTGTCTATTCTGTAAAACTTCGGCTTATTGGTTACCCTGAAGAAAGAGTATTAATCAATGTTCAAGCGGGTAAAAAGAATTTTGTTGATGTGAATTTTACAAACTTCTAAAAGGTATTGTTGGAAAAGATTATTATTGCTGCCGTTTCAAAAAATCGAGTTATCGGTCGTAATGGAATAATACCCTGGCATATTAAAGAAGAACTAAAACATTTCAAAAATACTACAACGGGTTTCCCGGTATTAATGGGGAGAACAACCTGGGAATCATTGAATAAACCGCTCGAAAACCGGATCAATATTATTCTTACAACAAACCCTGACTTTTCATTTTCTCACCCAAACGTTGTAATTTGTAACTCAATTTTTGATGCTTTATCCTGGTGTGAAGAAAATAATTATTCCAAAGTATTTATTATAGGTGGGGAGCAGGTTTTTGAAGATACTTTGAAGGTTGCTGATAGGATGATTATTTCCGAATTGAAGTTTGATGTTGAAGGTGACCGGTTCTTTCCTCAAATAGATTTGAATGAATGGGAGCTTGTTTCATCTTCAGATAAAAGTGAATTTGTAATTAAAGAGTATTTAAGAAGAAAGTAAGAATAAATTTGTCGCAGAAAATAAAAATATTACCCGAAAGCTTGGCAAATAAAATTGCCGCCGGTGAAGTTGTAAACAGACCTGAATCGGTTGTAAAAGAATTGATGGAGAATTCTATTGATGCCGGTGCAAAACAGATTGATGTTTATATCAAGAACGCCGGTAAAAATCTGATTCAGGTTATTGATGATGCATCGGGAATGTCTGAAGAGGATGCACTCCTCTGTATTCAACGCCATGCTACAAGTAAAATTTCATCTATAGATGACCTTGAAGCAATAAAGACGTTAGGATTCCGTGGAGAAGCACTTGCTTCAATAGCCGCTGTTTCTATTTTTGAACTTAAGACCAGAATGGAAGCCGATGAACTTGGCATCTTAATCAAAATTGGCGAAGGCGAAAATATTTCCAAAGAAAAAGGGGCTTACCCGGCTGGCACTTCTGTTACTGTTAAAAATCTTTTTTATAATGTTCCGGCAAGAAGAAATTTTCTTAAAACTAATTCTACCGAATTAAAACATATCATAGAGACATTTAAAAGAATTGCATTAAGTCATCCGGATATTGCTTTCAGACTTATTAATGATGACGATCTTATTTTTGATTTATCCAAACATGATTATAAGGAAAGAATCAGAGCAATTTTCGGTGAGAACATCGTCGAACTGATAATAGAATCAAAAGAAATTACAGACTACCTTAGTCTTAGCGGATTTATAACAAAACCCGCATACCTTAGGCGAAGCAAAGGAGATCAATACCTTTTCCTTAATAACCGTTATGTACAGAGTAAGATTGTTAATCATGCTGTTTTCTCTGCTTACGAAAATTTAATGGAGAAGGGAGATTATCCTTTCTTTGTTCTCTTCCTTACAGTTGATCCTAAAAAAGTTGATGTGAATGTTCATCCTTCTAAACTGGAAGTTAAGTTTGATGACGAAAGGGAAATTTATTCATTCGTTAATGCTGTAATCAAAAAAACATTAGGAAGTTACGACCTTGTTCCGGCTGTATCATTTACAGGTGATAACGCCGATAGGGAGTCACTAAGACTTAATTCTTATCAACGAACGGATAGAAGTGATTTTAGCGATCGACCATTTGCAGATCAAACGGATGCAAACAAGCGCAGATCCATTTTTTCGGAAGATGAAATCGATCAATTGTTCGAAGATCTTAACCGTGAAATAAAATCTACAGCTCCGGATTCACAGGTTGAACACCCGTTTGAAAGCACTACACAAAAAGAAGTATATCACGAATCGGATTCTGTTCAATCTGCTTCCAACGAAACACCGTTTATAGTTCTTCTTCATAATAAATATATTCTTTCCCAGATTAAAAGCGGCTTGATGATAATTGATTCTCACATTGCACATGAAAGAGTCTTATACGAAAAAGCTCTTCAATCATTCGAAGCCAATATCCCTTTTTCGCAACATTTATTATTTCCGCAAATAGTTAAGCTTGATCCGGCTGATTACCAACTGGTTAAAGAACTTGAACCTTATTTAACAAATCTTGGTTTTACTTTTAAGTTTAAGTCTAAAAATGTAGTTGAGATTATTGGTATACCATCGGATTTGAAATCGGAACATGAATCAGAAACATTACTCGATATTTTACACGAATTCAGAAAAAATCAACAGGAAAAACAACTTGAGGTTAGGGATAACCTTGCAAAATCATTCTCGTGCAAAGCAGCTATAAAAGCCGGCGATAAACTAACTGAAAAAGAGATGAGAATCCTTGTTGATAAACTCTTTGCTACTTCGATGCCCTATGTTTGTCCGCATGGAAGACCGATTGTAATCAAAATTCCGATTCAAGAACTTGATAAAAGATTTGGACGGACTTCCTGATGTTTATTATTTTATTCAAAAGCACTTAGCAGTTTTTTATAATTCTCAATTGTAAAGGGGAAAAATGGAAGACTATAAAAAAGTCAAAAAATCATTTGAAGATAAATTAGCATCGTCAAAAGAACTTAATTGGAAATTTACAACCGTTTCCGGTGAACCTATTAATCCTCTCTACTCTCCCGATGATGTAGAGAAAATAGATTTCTTAAATGAAATTAATTTCCCGGGTGAATATCCATACACACGTGGAATTCATACTAACGGTTACCGTGGTAAGATATGGACTATGCGGCAATTTGCCGGCTTCGGTTCTCCTGAAGATACCAACGCACGATTCAAGTACTTACTTGAACATGGACAGACCGGTCTATCCGTTGCTTTTGACTTACCTACACTTATGGGTTGGGATTCCGACTCACTAATAAGTGAAGGTGAAGTTGGAATTTGCGGTGTTGCCGTCTCATCACTTGAGGATATGGAAACTTTGTTCGATGGAATTCCGCTCGATAAAGTTTCTACAAGTATGACAATCAATTCACCGGCTGCAATGATATTTGCTTTTTATCTGGCAGTTGCAAAGAAACAGGGAGTATCTTTCGATAAGTTACGCGGAACACTTCAGAATGATATTCTTAAAGAATACATTGCTCAAAAGGAATATATCTTTCCGCCGCATCCTTCTATGAGAATAATTACCGATATGATTGAATACTGCACAAATGAAGTACCGCAGTGGAACCCGGTATCAATTAGCGGTTATCATATAAGAGAAGCCGGCTCAACTGCAGTTCAGGAACTGGCTTATACGCTGGCAGACGGATTTGCATACATTGAAGCTTGCCTTGAAAGAGGAATGGATATAGATGAATTTGCACCGAGATTATCATTCTTCTTTAACTCGCATCTCGATTTCTTTGAAGAGATTGCAAAGTTTAGAGCCGCACGTAGAATTTATGCAAGACGAATGAAAGAAAAATACGGTGCAAAAAATCCAAGAAGCTGGTGGCTCCGTTTTCATACTCAGACTGCCGGTTGTACATTAACGGCACAGCAGCCGGAGAATAATATTGTTAGAACTGCATTCCAGGCATTAGCTGCTGTATTGGGTGGAACTCAATCGCTACATACTAATTCGATGGATGAAACTCTTGCCCTACCGAGTGAAAAAGCAGTTAAAATTGCACTTAGAACCCAGCAGCTTCTTGCTTACGAAACCGGAGTAATTAATACGGTCGATCCCTTAGGCGGAAGCTACTTTATTGAATCGCTTACTAAAAAAATGGAAGATGAGGCAAATAAAATATTTAATGAAATCGATTATATGGGCGGCGTTATTCAAGCACTTGAATCGGGTTATTTCCAGAAAGAGATTGCCGATTCGGCTTATCGATATCAGAAGGAACTGGAAAGAAAAGAAAAAATAATTGTTGGTGTTAACGAATTTGTAGAAGAAGATTCTAAAATTGATATATCGATTTTGCAGATTTCACCTGAAGTAGAAAAGAAACAAAGGGAAAAACTCGCAAGACTTAAAAGTATCCGTAACCAGGAATTGGCGGAAAAAAGTATTGCTAAAATTGCAGAAGCCGCTGATTCAGGAAGCAATATTATGCCGGCACTAATTGAAGCAGCAGAGAATTATGTTACATTAGGTGAAATGGTTGAAGTACTTAAACAGCATTTCGGAACTTATGAGGAAGCAGTTGTTTTCTAAATTTACTGAGTATATTAAATTATTACGGATACCAAGCTGGCTTAAGAATCTTTTTATATTTGTTCCGCTTGTATTCTCCAAACATCTTTTCAATTACGCGATTCTAATGAATGTTTTAGTCGGGTTTTTCGCATTCTCTTTTACATCCAGTTTTGTATATGTATTTAATGATATAATTGATGCAGAAAGAGACCGGAACCATCCGGTAAAGAAAAATAGACCTGTTGCAAGCGGTAAGGTTAAAATTAAGGAAGCATTAGTTTTATCAGGACTACTTCTTGTTATTGTAATTTTATTTTCATTCTCTTTAAACCCAGATTTTGTCCTGATGATGTGGCTCTACATACTTATTAATTTTGCATATTCACTTTATCTTAAAAAAATTGTTATCGTAGATATTTTTTGTATTGCCGCGGGATTCCTAATAAGAGTTGTAAGCGGTGCATTTATTATTTCGGTTTACCTATCAAACTGGTTGATTCTGACTACTATTTTTCTATCACTTTTTCTTGCTGTAATGAAAAGACGGGTTGAAATTGCTAATAGTGGTAACTCATCGGTTCAGAGGGAAGTACTCAAAGATTACTCGCTCGATTTTATTGACCTGATTGCCGCAATAACAAGTGCATCTGTTATTCTTAGTTATGCTCTTTACACAGTTGCAGAACGGACAATTGAAGCATTCGGTTCTGAACAGCTTGTATTTACGACAATTTTTGTAATTTTTGGCATATTCAGATATATGTTTCTTGCAATCAAACGAAATATGGGTGAGAATGTTGTAGAAGTATTCTTAACCGATATCCCGATGATTGTTAATTTAATACTGTTTGTAGCTGTATCACTCTATTTAATTTATTTTTGATCCGGATATAAAATGCTTTCTGATTATCTGATATTAATTTCTCTCTTAATACTAAGCGCTTTTTTTTCATCAACGGAAATTGCTTACCTTGTTTCCAATAAAATTAAAATTGAACTTAGAAGCAGAAAGAAAAATATTTACGCTTCCAACGCATATTACTTTATTAAAAATCCCGATCTCTTTTTCTCAACTCTTCTTATATCAAACAACATCGTAAATATTGCCTTTGCCTCTTTATTCTCAGTATTTCTCATCTCATCATTCGGAATGGAGGAAGCCGAGATTTTATTAATCTCTACTATCATTCTTCTTTTCTTTGGAGAATTGCTTCCCAAATTTGTTGGGCGCGAGCTTGCCGATACAATTATCTTAATTTCTTCTATTCCGCTTCGTCTTGTACTTTTTCTACTCTATCCACTTGTTAAGATTACCTCAAAAGTCTCATCCGTTCTTAACAGGATGAATAAGAAAGAGGAAGAAGAAATTCTTCAGATATTCGATAAGGAGGATATTCAAAATCTGATTGAAGAGAGTTCTGAAGCCGGTAAAATGAATGAAGACCAGTCCGATATTATTTCCAGAGTAATTGAAATCCGCGAGCAGAGGGTTTATGAAGCCATAACACCCAGAACCGCTATTGTAGGGGTTGATATAACCAGCACGATTGATGAAGTAACAGATAAATTCATTGAGTCGGGTTACTCTAAACTAATTGTCTATGATGAAAACCTCGATAACATTAAAGGAATGATTCTGCTTAAGGATCTCTTCAACAATCCTAAGTCTCTATCGGAAATGATTAGAGAAGTTGTATTTGTACCGGATACTAAGAAGAGTCTCGAAATGTTAAATGAGTTCCTCGAAAAGCAATTTACACTTTCTGTTGTTGTCGATGAATTCGGAGGTACCGCCGGTATTATTACAATCGAGGATTTGATTGAAGAGCTCTTCGGAGAAATTAGCGATGAATACGATGAGGAAGAGCAAGTAGTAAGACAGCTTGATAACACAACTTACATCTTAAGCGGAAAAGTTGAAATTGATTTCTTAAACGAAGAGTACAATTTTAATATTGATGAAGAAGGGGATTTTGAAACTGTTGCCGGATATGTTACGGCAAAACTTGGCAGAATTCCTGTTAAAGGGGAGACATTCAAGATCGATCATTATTCTATACTTGTTCTTAAGTCCGATAAAACCAAGATCGATCTGTTAAAACTTACTATTGAACCGGACCTTACGGAATAAACTTTTTTTTAACCTCACTTGTTAATAACAATAAAAGAATAAAATGGGCTCAATTATGTCATTTCTATTTGGTAATAGACCAAATGTTGCAAACCTCGATTCCGAAACTTTTGAAAAAATGACTAAGGAAACAACCGATGCGGTTATCCTTGATGTACGGACTAAAGAGGAATTTGACCAGGCAAGAATTCCAGATTCAATTCTAATCGATATCTATAAACCCGATTTCCTTTCACAAATAGAAAAACTTGACCGCGATAAAACCTACTTTGTTTATTGCCGGTCCGGCAGCAGAAGTTTTAACGCTGCGGTGCAAATGCAGAAAATGGGATTTAATAAAGTCTTCAACCTTGAAAACGGAATTATCGATTGGTTCGGTCCGGTTGAATCGAATTAATTAATATGAATAACCCGGTAATCTTTTTTGATGGCCAATGTAATCTTTGTAATGGTTTTGTAAGACTATTAATAAAGCTCGATAAAAGAAAAATATTCCGGTATGCTTCTCTTCAATCTCAGGTTGTAAAAATTTACCCGATCGTTGGTAATTATATAAGCCTACCATATCAATCTGTAATAGTCTATTCTGAAGAAAAAATTTATCTTAAGACAGATGCAATATTCTTTATTATCAATAACCTGAATCATCCCTTTAAGATTTTGAAACTCTTCAAGTTTCTTCCCAAAAAATTTCTGGATCGGATTTATGATCTCGTTGCACAAAACCGTGTTCAATTATTCGGGCGTAATGAAAAATGTTCTGTCTTAAATGAAAAATACGATGAACTGTTTATTAAATAAGAAGTTCTTAGTGTGCGATATTAAATGGAAGAAAAGCTAAAATTACATTATCTTTCGCACCAAATTTTAAGATAAATATTGTTTTCCCTTAAGTATACAGATAAAAATTCTAAAGCAAGAATCGGCACTCTAAAGACTTCGCACGGGGTTGTTAATACCCCTATTTTTATGCCGGTTGGAACCCAGGGAACTGTTAAAGCTGTAACACAAAGAGTTCTTGAAAGCGAAGTTGAAGCCGAGATTGTTCTTTCAAATACTTATCATTTGTACCTTAGACCGGGTACAAAAATCTTAGAACAAGCCGGCGGACTTCATAAGTTTATGAATTGGAATCGTCCAATCTTAACCGATAGCGGCGGATTTCAAATCTTCAGCTTAACGGAGCTTCGCAAGTTGAAACCCGATGGAGTGGAATTCAGCTCTCATCTCGATGGCTCAAAACACTTCTTCACACCCGAAAAAGTAATTGCAATTCAGAGAAGTATCGGCAGCGATATAATGATGCCCCTTGATGAATGTACCCCTTATCCGTGCGATTATGAGTATGCAAAAAAATCTAAAGAGCTTACGTCCCGATGGGCATTGAAGAATAAAGAAGCGTTTGAATCATCTTCTCCTCTATACGGATTTGATCAATTCTTATTCGGAATTATCCAGGGAAGTGTTTATAAGGACTTAAGAGAAAGTTCTGCCACAGATTTAATAAAGATCGGTTTTGACGGATATGCAATTGGCGGACTTGCAGTTGGCGAACCGATGGATACTATGTATCAGATGGTTAATTTTACAACCGGGTTTATGCCCGAGGATAAACCGCGTTATTTGATGGGTGTAGGAAGACCGGAAAATATTCTGGAGGCAATCTCGTTAGGTATCGATATGTTCGATTGTGTAATGCCGACCCGTAATGCACGTAACGCATATTTGTTTACTTCGCAAGGAATTGTTTCAATGCGTAATGCTGCTTATAAAGACGATTACACAAGTCTTGATCCAAATTGTAATTGTTATACATGTTCGCAATTTTCGAGGGCATACTTACGGCATCTTTTTAATGCAAGAGAGATTCTGGCGTTAGAACTTGCAACAATTCATAACTTAACGTTTTATTTGAACCTTATCCGTGAAGCTCGTTCAAGAATAATTGACGGAACTTTTATTGAATGGAAAAATAGTTATTCAAAAATAATATCAGTTAATGTACAATCAACATCGGAGGAATAAGTGGATCTATTATTAGCAATGGCACCACCACCGGATGGATCCGGCGGCGGAGGCGGAAGTTTAATAAGCACCTTGATTATGTTCGGTGCTATCTTTGCAATATTTTATTTTATGATTATAAGACCCCAGCAGAAAAGAGCAAAAGAAAGAGAGAAACTCTTATCGGCAGTTCAGAAAGGAGATAAAGTAGTTTTAACAAGCGGTCTCTATGGAACCGTTGCAGGACTGGAAGAGAAAACCTGTCTTATTGATGTAGGAAATAATGTTAAAATGAAATTCGATCGCTCGGCTATAGCCTCGGTTATTAAAGACTAACATTTCGTATTTGTGTAATATTTTTTAGTGTTTTGGTGTCTTTGTGGCAATGTTCAATATAATAGCCACAAAGGCATTAATTCACAAAATCCTCTTCATATTATTTGACAATTAGGGAGCTAAATTAAATGAAAGAACTTGGTATTAAACAGAATTTTTTAGCAATCGATAAAAAGTATTCCAACTATAAAGATTCTCAAATAGTTGTAGTATCGGCTCCGCTAGAAAAAACCGTCAGCTATGGTAAAGGGACTGCCAGAGGTCCAAAAGAAATCTTAAACGCCTCCCATTATGTTGAGTTCTTTGACGAAGAATTAAATAGTGAGCTTTGTTTTGAAAGAGGGATTTGTACTCTACCGGAACTTAAACTCTCTAAACTTCCGATCAGTAAATCAATCGAAAAAATTTATAAAGAAGTAGCTAAGCATATCGACGCCGGTAAATTTGTTGTAACATTAGGCGGAGAGCATTCCTTATCTGTTGCACCTATCAAAGCTCATCACGAACGCTTTGAAAATCTATCCATACTTCAGATTGATGCTCACTCGGATTTACGGGAAAGCTATGAAGGTTCTAAATATTCTCACGCATCTGTAATGGCCCGCGTTGCGGAGTTTAATACCAAAATTGTTCAGGTTGGAATTCGTGCTCAATCTAAAGAGGAATCCGATTTTAGAAAGAAGAACAATATCAGAACTTTTTACTCACGCGAAATAAAACTTGGAATGTATGGAGATAATTGGCAGGAACTCGTTTCAAGATCTCTTACAGATAATGTTTATATCACATTTGATGTTGACGGATTCGATCCGTCATTTCTTACTGCTACAGGAACACCTGAGCCGGGAGGTTTATTCTGGGATGAAACTATGAACCTTCTTAAAATTATCGGTCTGGATAAAAATATTGTCGGGTTAGATGTTGTTGAGCTCGCCCCATCAAAATCTCACACTTCATCAAGTTTTGTTGCAGCAAAGCTTGTTTATAAAATGCTCAATTACGCTTTTGTTAATAAATGATTTGAATTATTGATTCATTTTGAGTAATTAACCGTAGGAAAAATTTTTTATTTGGAGAATAAATTGAAACGGTTAATTCTTTTTATATTCTTACTAATTGTCACTACCATTTCTGCCCAGGAAAAAGTCTATTACGCTAATATCGAAGGTGATATCGACCTTGGACTTGCTCCATATATCAAACGTGTTGTTAAAGAAGCTGAAACTAATTTTGCAAGTGCAATTATTTTCAGAATAAATACTTTTGGTGGAAGAGTTGATGCTGCAACACAAATTAAAGATGCCATCCTCAACAGTAAAGTAAAAACTATTGCATTCATCGATAAAAGGGCAATCTCAGCCGGTGCATTAATAGCTCTTTCTTGCGAAAAAATTGTTATGGTTCCCGGTGCCTCTATGGGCGCTTCGACTGTTGTCGATCAAACAGGTCAAAAACAATCCGAGAAGTATCAGTCCTATATGCGCTCTGAGATGAGAGCTACGGCAGAAAAAAACGGACGCAGAACCGATATTGCTCAAGGTATGGTTGATGAAACAATTATAATTCCGGATCTAAAAGACGACAGCACAAAACTTGTTACTCTTACATCAGAAGAAGCACTTAAATATCAAATGGCAGATACCGTGCTTACAAGTATAGAACAGGTTATGGATTATTTTAATCTGCAAAGTGCCGATCTCGTTACGCTTGACTCCAATTGGGCAGAGGACTTTGTAAGATTCGTCAATAATCCGATTATTTCATCTCTTCTTATCATGTTAGGACTTATTGGACTTTACACGGAAATAAAAACTCCGGGTTGGGGACTTGCCGGTACAATAGGAGTAGTATCGCTTGCAATATTTTTTGGTGCCGGTTATATACTTGAGCTTGCATCAATAATAGAGATACTGATGTTTGTAATAGGTGTCATACTTCTAATTATAGAGATTTTTGTAGTACCGGGATTCGGAATCTTCGGAATCGCTGGAATCATACTTATGGTTGGAAGTTTATTCCTCGGTCTAATTTCAGATTTTGAGATGATCGACTGGAGTATAATATCGATAGCAATAATACAGCTTGGACTTACTTTCTTATTTACATTTATAGTTATTTTCTTATTACTAAAATTTTTACCGAAGACAGATATGTGGGGAAAATTAATTCTAAAAGAACAGCTAGCCGCAAAATCCGGTTATGCCGCAAAACCCGCCTTCGAACATTTAATCGGTCTGGAAGGAGTTGCTTTTACAGATTTAAGACCATCGGGAACCGTACTGATTAATGGAAATAGAATTGATGTTGTTACCGAAGGGGACTATATTAAAAACGGAAGCCGTGTAACGGTTAAATCTGTAGAAGGTTCTAAAGTGGTTGTTGAGATTGTAAAGTAATTGAAGAGACCGCTTAAAAAAATGAATGTCAGTCTGAGCATTTATAGAGGCTGCATAAAAAATTTTTCATTGTCAGTCTGAATGTCAGTCTGAGCTTTTAAGAAGAGACTGCTTCAAAAAAATGAATGTCAGTCTGAATGTCAGTCTGAGCTTTTATAGAGGCTGCATAAGAAATTTTTCATTGTCAGTCTGAATGTCAGTCTGAGCTTTTAAGAAGAGACTGCTTCAAAAAAATGAATGTCAGTCTGAATGTCAGTTTGAGCTTTTAAAGAGGAGACCGCTTAAAAAAAATGAATGTCAGTCTGAGCTTTTAAAGAGGAGACTGCTTCAAAAAAATGAATGTCAGTCTGAGCTTTTATAGAGGCTGCATAAAAAATTTTTCATTGTCAGTCTGAATGTCAGTCTGAGCAAGTCGAAGACTGACATTTTCGATTAGAACTAAACTTCAACTTAAGTGTTTCTCAATTATTTCTTTTAAGACAGCTTTTTTTTACAGCAACTCAACAATATTTTTATTGGATGACTTTTCGGTTCTTTTAGTCGATTTAATTTTTTGCATCGAATCCTTTGCTTTTACATCAACAGTTAAATCAATATTTGTTAGAGTTTCTGCTTTAACAAGCAGTCCTTTATCAATATTGAATATAATCTTACCATTACCGGAAATTACAGGATCTTCGAATGCATATTTAACACCTTCTTCTTCACCGGTTTTATTACCGCTCCATTTAGCAGTTAAATCTGCTGTAATTAAGGCTCCTTTGTCACCGTTTAGATTTACGAAATCGTTAATCTTGAATACTGCGGTGTTCTCTATATTAAATACACTTACCTGAGCTGGATATTTTCTTTCCCATGTAGAATCCTTACCGACAGATTTTTCAGGGAGTTCCCGGAACAATAATTGTGTTAATGGTCGTAATGCAGATTCACTTAAGTTTTTTGAAAGCTGGGATTTCTGCTCAGCGGTTAATTTTTGAGGTTGCGGCTGCATCGAATTCATTTTATCGATCATCTTATCGAGCCGCGTTACTTCTATAACCTCACCGCGTGAACTTACACGTGCGCGGTATGGAGAATTTGCAATACCTGCATATTCAATAAAACGGAGTTTTTCTTCCTGTGGTAATTCGGCTTTTGAATCGAAAGTTATTTTCTGTCCGTTTATATTTGCATCCAGACTAACCGAGGCAATGTTTACACTCAACTCTGCAACCTTATCTTCATCAATTTCAAGAACTTCTATACTTACATTATAAATAAGAGTCTGGATAAGCTTAGAGTTGATTGTTGAATCTGTTTTTATTGTCTCATCAGAAGTGGAAATTGTAGTCAGTTTATAATTGAATTTATCCCCTTTGGTAAACTTATACCTTAGAGATAAACTTCCTTCTTTTATTGGGATTGTTTCATAATTATCCTGACTTGCTTGTGAGTCTTTTTTCTCTTCTGATTTACCGCATCCGATCATCATTGAGATAAATAATAAGCCGATAATTGAGCTAAAAATTTTTTTTGTCATTTTATTTCCGGTTTAGTTAAATGAAACACCCCTTGTTAAAGAAGGGGAGTAGTGGTTTTAATTCCATCCGTTGATTTCGAGCAGCTCTTTTCTAGAGAAAAAGTGGGAAATTTCTTTCAGAGCATTTTCATTCGAGTCAGAACCGTGAACAATATTCTCCTGAATATTATCTGCATAAAGTTTTCTGATCGTTCCTTCTTCTGCTTTTGCCGGGTCTGTTGCACCGATTAATTTACGGAATTCTTCAACTGCATTTTCTTTTTCTAAAACTATCGGTACACAGGGTCCCGAGGTCATATACTTGATCAGGTCGTTAAAAAATGGTCGTTCTTTATGTACTTCATAAAATCCCTTAGCGGAATCGTCAGTTAATCTTACCATCTTAAGTCCTAAGACTTTGAATCCTGCATTCTGTATGTGTGAAATAACATTTCCGATTAATTGTTTTCTTACACAATCGGGTTTAAGTATTGCTAATGATCTGTTTGTCAAATTTTCTCCTTTATAACAGTTTCAAAAAATCATCTATACTAATTCTTGTTTGCTTTAAAATATGTGATAGCGTTGATCTTTTTAGGCTTATGAGCAGGTATTGTTACTTTTAATAATTTATCTTCGCTTTTGTATACGAATATGACTTCCTCTTTGTCTAACTACAATCCAGCAGTCTCTTTGAAGTGCATTGATTATCTGGTAGTAGTTTAGAAGAGGAACCTTACTCATATTGATAATTCCTTAACAACATTATCTTTTTGAATTAAGAAATCGTCTTCAACAGGTTCTAAGTATAATTCAATTGCCTCTTTTATATTTTTTAATGCTTCGGATTCATTATCACCTTCACTTATACAACCAGGTAGGGAAGGGACATATACAGTATATCCACCATCATCACTTTTTTCTAGAATCACTTTTAAAGTCATGCTATTACCTCTTACATTAAATAGATGTTACAATTATTACTTTCTTTTCTTAACCGGTCTGGATTTTTTTTACAACTTTCTTTACACTTTTTCTTTTTGCCGGTATACTTTTCCCTTTAACCTTAGAACCTGTAACTTTCTTTTCAATACTTTTTCCATTTGCCTTTGTACTATTTTTCTTCTCAAGTGCTTTCTTCATGGTAAAGCCGATTTCAGCGGGACTTTCAACAACATGAATTCCGGCTTTCTTCATTGCAGCCATTTTTTCTGCTGCAGTTCCTTTACCACCGGAAATAATTGCTCCGGCATGGCCCATACGTCTGCCCGGAGGTGCAGTTCTTCCGGCTATAAATCCAACAACCGGTTTTTTAACATACTTCTTAATAAACACTGCAGCTTCTTCTTCGGCACTTCCGCCGATTTCACCAATCATAATAATTCCTTCTGTACCGGAGTCTTCATTAAACAACTTTATTACATCTATAAATCTTGAACCGATTACCGGGTCGCCTCCAATTCCAATGCATGTCGATTGACCGATCCCTAAATCTGTCAGCTGTTTTACTGCTTCGTAGGTGAGTGTTCCGCTTCGGCTTACAATACCGATTTTTCCTTGCTTATGTATAAATCCTGGCATAATTCCGATCTTAGCTTTACCCGGAGAAATAACACCCGGGCAATTTGGTCCTATTAATGTAACGCCTTTTTCTTTAATTGAATTATAAACCGAAATCATATCGCGTGCTGGAATTCCTTCTGTTATACATACAATCAGTTTTACTCCGGCATTAGAGGCTTCTAAAATTGCATCGGCTGCAAATGCCGGTGGAACAAATATTGCCGATGCCTCTGCTTTAACATCCTTAACAGCATCAGCAACTGTATTGAAAATCGGAATGTTTGTATTCTCAAATTTCTGACCCCCTTTACCGGGTGTTACTCCGCCTACAACATTGGTTCCGTATTCAACCATTTGACGTGTATGGAAGGAACCTTCTCCGCCTGTAATTCCCTGGACAATTACGCGCGTTTTTTTCTCGAGAAGAATACTCATTTTTTATCCTTTGGTATATGTTCTAAAATTGTTTAGGCAAAATTAAGAAAGGATAGGGAAATATACTTGCTTAAAATTATTGAAAGAGAACTTGAGCAAACTTAACTCATCAAATTCTTTTGCCATTATCTGCATACCGATCGGTAATCCATCGGAATTATTTCCTACAGGAATATTGATCCCCGGTATACCTGCTAAGTTAGCCGATGTTGTATAAATATCCATTAAATACATTTCAAGCGGATCGTTTGATTTTTCACCTATCTTAAATGCTACTGTTGGTGTCGTTGGTGTAATAATCAGGTCAACTTCCTTAAATGCATTATCAAAATCTTCTTTCAACAATCGTCTTACCTTTTGAGCTTTACGGTAATATGCATCATAATATCCGGCAGAGAGAACATAAGTACCGAGCATTATTCGCCGTTTAACTTCACTTCCAAATCCTTCCGACCTCGATTTTACAAACATCTCGTTAAGACTATGGGCATTCTTAGCGCGGTGCCCAAAGTGAGCTCCATCGTAACGTGCAAGGTTGGAGGATGCCTCTGCAGTAGTAAGAATGTAATAAGTCGGAATTGAATACTCAGTGTGGGGAAGTGAGATTTCGGTTATCTCATGACCGGATGATTTTATCTTATGGCAAGTTTCAGAGATTTTTTTTCTGATTTCAGGATCAAGACCTTCGGAAAAATATTCTTTAGGAAGTCCGATCTTAAATTTACTCTTCTCTTTAATTTCATTTATGAAATCAGGCACCAATTGAACTGATGAGGTTGAATCATTCTTGTCATTGCCGGCAATTACCTGAAGAATTAATGCAAGGTCGTAAATATTTTTTGCAAATGGACCTATTGTATCGAATGAAGATCCGTAAGCTGTAAGTCCGTAGCGTGAGACTCGTCCGTATGTTGGTTTAAGCCCGAATATTCCGCAGAATGCAGCCGGCTGTCTAATTGATCCTCCGGTATCGGTTCCTAAAGAAGCATCGCATAAATTAGCTGCAACAGCTGTTGCCGAGCCGCCGCTCGATCCGCCGGGTACGCGTGAATTATCAATAGGATTTAATACGGCGCCGAATGCAGAGTTCTCATTTGATGAACCCATTGCGAATTCATCACAATTGGTTTTACCGATTATTATTGCGTCTTCATCGATTAATTTCTGGACTGATATGGCTGTATAAACTGATTCAAAATTTTTTAAGATATTAGAAGAACAGGTAAGAGGTCTATTCTTAATTACAAGAACATCCTTTATTGCAATTACCATTCCGGCAAGTCTTCCGGCTCTTCCTTTTTTAATTTTTTGTTCAATCAAGTCTGCTGCATCTTCTGCATCGCTAAAAGTAAAATTAAATGCATTAAGTTTTTTTTCTTTTTCAATTCGAGAAAGAAAAAAACTTACATTTTCTTTTAGCGATAACTTACCCGACCGAATTAACTCGATTTTTTCGGAGTGATTTTTATAATCTGGTAACAATAAATTTCCGGATTAGATTAATTCTCTAATTTTTTATTGTTCTTCGGTTCTTCAGTGTCTGTAATTTTAATATCATCTTCAACTTCTTTCATTGCTTTCTTAAATTCTCTCATCCCTTTCCCTATACCCTGGGCAAGTTCAGGAATTTTCTTTGAGCCGAATAGAATTAGAAATGCCAGAACAATTAGAATAATCTCTGTTGCACCTAAATTACCAAACATATATACCTCTTAATCATTATTCGTTAATTAAAATGCTTTGCAATCGACTTAAATATCAATGCCCCGTCTGTCTTTCTTAAAATTGGATCGCATGCATTCTCCGGGTGGGGCATCATTCCCATTACATTCTTTCTCTTGTTCGATATCCCCGCGATGTTTTTTAATGAACCGTTAGGATTATATTTTTTACTTACTGTTCCATCTGATGAAGAATATGTAAAAATAATCTGATGATTTGTAATCATCTCCTTTAATGTAACTTCATCTGTGTAATAATTTCCTTCACCGTGTTTAATAGGAATCTTAATTGTCTCTTTCTTAATCCCTTTTGTAAATAAAGTATCCTTGTTCTCTACCTTAAGATAAATATCCTTACAGACAAATTTAAGCGACTCGTTCTGAATCATTACGCCCGGTAAAAGTCCCGTCTCAAGCAGTATTTGAAATCCGTTGCAGATACCAAATACAATCCCGCCGTTTTCAGCAAATGAAACAACTTTTTCTAAGATAGGAGAAAATTTTGCGATAGCTCCGGTTCTCAAATAATCACCATAAGAGAATCCGCCCGGCAGAATTATAACATCGCAGCCTTTTAAGTCCTTCTCCTTATGCCAGAGGAACTCAGCATCAAATCCTAATACTTTTTTAACCGAATAAAATGCATCGTAATCGCAATTTGAACCGGGAAAAACAATAACTCCAAACTTCGGTTTCATTTTACTTTAATCCCTGGCAATTTTTACTTCTGTTTTTGGTGAATTTACCTCTACCAAAGTAAATTCAAAATCTTCCATTATCGGGTTGGATAACAATTTTTCTGAATATTCCTTCACTTCTTTTTCGGCTGCTTTAAGGTCATCGGTCTCTACAAAAAATTCAATATACTTTCCGATTCGTGTTTGTTTAACATTATTAAAGCCCAGAAGTTTTGCCCCTTGCTCAACGGCTTTCCCCTGTGGATCTAAAATCTTTGGTCTTCTCTTAACTATTACTGTTGCCTTGAACAATTTTTTTAATCTCCTTTAATTACTATCTGTTTTACTGGTTTAATTGCTGTTTACCTTACCGGTTAAAACAAAAAATAAATGACGCAAAATTCCAAAAAGAATTATTGCAGCAAAAATAAAGAATAGAATCTGACCGTTTGTAATTATGGTCAATACTAACGCAATAAGTAACAATCCGAAAAGAAAAACTTTCTCCTTTATCTTTCTATCTTTAAGATTAGGCAGCGCACTATATCTTATACGGCTTACCATAAGTAATGACAATATTATTATAAGCGGTATAACAAGTGAAGAAAACGGCTCGATTATTTTGCCGTCTTTATAATAAGAGAATATCAGAAGTGCAATTGTAATTGCAGCAAGAGGAATTGGAAGTCCGGTAAAATCTCCCTTAATCTTTATCTCTTCGGTCATTACATTGAATCTTGCAAGGCGTAATGCTCCGAAAATAAGTAACATTGAACTAAGCAGAATTCCCCATGGCCCGAACTGAAATGCATATGCTTTGAAAATAAGAAACGAAGGAGCTGCTCCAAAACTAACTACATCGGATAGAGAATCTAACTCAACACCGAACCGGCTGGTTGTATCAAGTAACCGTGCTACTATTCCGTCCAAAGTATCGAATATGGCCGCAGTAATTATAAATATTGCTGCATAACGGAAATTATTCTGCGAAGCGTAAACTATCGACATAAATCCGCAGAAAATATTCATCGATGTAACTGTGTTAGCAATAAATGCTTTGGTGATAAAAGGTTTATTCATCTATATACTCGAATAATACTGTTTGACCTGCAGTTACAACATCGCCTAATTTAACTTTTAGTTTCCACTCCTTTGGAACGACTACATCGGAGCGGCTTCCGAACTTAATCATTCCAAAACGATCACCTATTGAAACCGAGTCGCCCAGTTTAAGATCGAAAACAATTCGCCGGGCAATAAAACCGGCTACCTGTGTAAATAACATCTTACCGAATTTGCAGGTAATCCCGATTTCGGACCTTTCGTTTCGTAAATCCGCCTTTTCATGAAACGCTACTAAATAATCACCCTTGATATAATTTAAGAAATCAACCGTTCCGTCAATAGGAATTCGGTTAACATGAACATTAAGAGGGGACATAAATATCGAAACCTGTGTAGCCTCACAATCTAAAAATCGTTTCTCGAATACATCCTTAATTATTACAACTTTACCGTCGGCAGGAGAGACTATAACATTCTTTTCTTTAGGGGGCGTTCTATCTGGATCTCGGAAAAAATTGATACAAAAGATTAGAAAACCGATCCCGAGCAACATCAAGGGGTATTTAATCCAACCGGACTCAATAAAAAACGCAATTACCACAAGTCCTATTGAGAAAAGAGCAGATATTATAAATGTATTTAAACCGTACCTTGTTATCATTATTGTTAATTGTACTTAGTTATCAATATACTTGTAATTTGTTTTTATTATGGTTCTAACTTTTATTGGAATACTAGCACAAATGTAATATTTTCTGACCTTAATTTCTTGTGAATAATTTTTTTGCTAATTTTTCAAACCGGATTAAGACTTACTGCAAAAAATGGACTATATAACTTAAGGAGGAAGAATGAATTTAAATATGCAGGGTATGTTAAAACAGATTCAGAAGATGCAAGCTGATATGGCAAAAGTTCAGGCTGAATTAGAAAATAAAACCGTCTCTGAGGAAAGTGGCGGCGGTATGGTTAAAGTTGTTGCCAACGGTAAAAAGGAAATTGTATCAATTAATATAGATGATGAAGTTGCAAAAAGCGGGGATAAAGAAATGATGGAGGATTTAATTGTTGCCGCTGTAAATAAAGCCCTTTCATCTGCCGGTAAAATGGCCGAAGAGGAAATGTCCTCTATTACTAAAGGAATGATTCCTCCTGGTTTTAATATCCCGGGATTATAAAATTGTTAATAGCCGAACCGCTTCAAAAAGCAATTGATGAGTTGAGCAAACTCCCTTCGATCGGAAAAAAAACAGCCCAAAGACTTGCTCTCCACTTACTTAAAAGTAGTCAGGCAAATGTTGACTCTTTAGTAGGGGCAATTTCCGAACTTAAAAACAAAATTAAATTCTGCAACCAATGCTTCAATATCTCGGTTGAAGATAAATGCGATGTCTGCTTAAGTCCTAAAAGGGATCGCTCAATTCTTTGTATTGTTGAAGAAGTAAGTGATGTAATTGCTATTGAAAAGACAAATGAGTTTAATGGACTCTATCACGTTTTAGGCGGCGTATTAAATCCCCTTGCAAATGTTAATGTTGATTCGCTTCATTTTAAGGAATTGATCTCCCGGATTGAAGAGAAAGAAATTAAAGAGGTAATCCTTGCTCTTAATCCCGATGCTGAGGGGGACGCAACTTCGCTCTACCTAACAAAAATTTTGAAAGAATATCCTCTTAAAATCTCCCGGATAGCCAGAGGACTTCCTATTGGAGGCGACCTCGAATTTGCCGATGCCGCAACAATCGGGCGGGCTTTCTTAGGAAGGATCTCTCTTTAATTCTAAACGAACAGAAATTTATGCAAAACGACTGGTTCAAAGACTGGTTCTCTTCAGAAGAATATAATCTTGTCTATCTCCACCGCGATGATAACGATGCCCGTAAACTGATCGATCTTATTCTAAAGACTACGCAATTGAATAAACGCAATCTTATACTCGATGGCCCGTGTGGAGCCGGAAGGCACCTTAATTATCTTAACTCACTTGGTTTTAATGTTGTCGGGTTTGATCTCTGCAAACCATTTTTAATTCAGGCTAAGAATAATGCCCTTAAGTTGGGGTTTATTCCATTACTCTTAAGAGCTGATATAAGAGATGTTTACTTTAAGAAAGAGTTTGATGCCGTCTTAAACCTCTTTACAAGTTTTGGATATTTTAAGTCCGATGAGGAGAATTTTTCTTATCCACGAAATGCTTACTCATTCTTAAAAAAAAATGGATTCTTTGTTCTCGACTATGTAAATAAAAATTATCTTACTGAAAACTTAATTCCATCATCCTTAAAGAAAATTAATTCCTATACCGTAGAAGAGAAAAGAGAGATTAAGGATGATCGGGTAATAAAAACAATTAAGATCTCAGATAGTCTTAAGAGGAAGGAATTTTACGAATCTGTTAAACTCTATTCAAAAGATTTTATCCTTGAACGTTTTTTAAGTTTTGGTTATAGTGTGCTCAGAATATTTGGCGATTATAAAGGTTGTGAGTATGATGAACAAACTTCAGAAAGGTTAATAATTATTTTTAAGAAATGATCTCTTCTAAAATAAAAATATTGTTTGTTATTCTACTACTTACCTCGTGTGATCTACTTACTACACGGACACCCGAGGAGCCCCTTAAACCCGGAAGTGGAAATATCCCGGCTACATCACCCCAGATATTATTTCAGAATTTTAAGTCCTCACTCGAAGATAAAATTATAGAAAATTATCTCTCATGTTTTGTCGACTCCTCGTTCTTAAAGAAAAGGTTTTTGTTTATTCCGGCAACCGGCTCAATTGCTCAGTATCCCGTTCTAAACGGTTGGAGTTTTAGTTCCGAAAGGCAGTATCTTAACAATCTTAAAGCTCAGGGAGCCAATCTCTCCCTTAATTTTACAAATGTGGTTAATACTCCATTGGGGGATAGTGCGATTTATGCTTTAGATTATACTATAAATATATCCTCAAATAATCTTACATTTGCAGGACCTTATTCGGGTAGTGCACTATTCAAAATATTTTTGGATTCACGCAATCAGTGGGTTATTGTCGATTGGCAGGATATTAAAAAAGAAAATCTGAACTGCTGGAGTGATCTTAAAGGAAGGACATATTAAAAAGCTTTTTTTGATCGGGATTATTCCACTCATGCTTATTAGCTGTCTAAATCCCTTTGCCCCTGCAATTGATGAGAATCTTGGTCAGGGCGGCGGATTAATAAGCGATCAGAAATCGGTAAGCGGTGTATTCCAGAATTTTCAGTATGCCTATACATTTAAAGATACTTTGATCTATAGCAAACTTCTCGATCAGAATTTTATTTTTTCTTTTAGAGATTATAATTTAGGTGTCGATTATAACTGGGGAAGAGACGAGGAAATGAAAGTAACATACGGACTCTTCCAGAACTCCCAGCGGTTAGATCTTATATGGAATAATATTGTTACAATTACGGGGGACTCGACAAGAATAATAAGGAGTTTTAATCTTACTATTACATTCAACCCAACGGATATTATTTTTGTTGACGGAAGAGTAAACCTTGAGCTTAAGAAAGATAAGGATAATAGATGGCGGATTGTTAGATGGAATGATGAATCCAACTTTTAAAGAAGAACTCTATTGACAATAATTTATCATTTATAATTTTTCGCTTATAATTTAATATGATGTTTTACTTAAAAGAAACTTTTAGAATTTTCAGGCGCTCTTCGATTGCTTCAATAGTAACAATTACTATTACTACTATTGCTGTTTTTCTAACATCGCTTTCTATCTTTATGATCTTTATTTCACGCGATTTCTCTGACCGTATAAAGCAGAACATTGAGATAAATCTTTACCTTAAGGATTCGTTGAATAAAAATGATATTGAAAGGACTCAAACTCTTATCGAAGAGAAATCTTATGTAAGTTCTGCAAAGTTTGTCTCAAAAGAAAATGCGGCAAAAGATTTTATCCGGGAGACCGGAGAAGATTTTAGAAGTGTTCTCGATTATAATCCGCTTCCGAATTCTTTCGCGTTTAACTTCAATGCGGGATCTGTCAGCGAGAAAAATTTTGAAGTGCTTGTCTCCGACCTAAAATCAATCCCTGGTGTCTCAGACGTGGTTTATGATTTTAATGTAGTTGTAAGAATTCTTAAGATACTGCGTTCCTTGGAGGTTGCAATTTATATTGCTTCGCTTCTATTAATCCTGCTGTCGGTTTATCTTGTCTATAGCAATAACAGAGTCCAGTATGAGAATAATAAAAATCTCTATAACACTATGAAATTAGTCGGTGCAAAAATCTCTGCTATTAAAATTCCGATCTATATTTACAGTATTCTAATCGGATTATTCTCTTCTATTATTTGCTTTGTTATAAATTATGTAATATTGAAATTATTGACAGCGATTAATATTAATATTAAATTCTCTTTTGATTTTGGGGTAATTCATATTATTACATTCATTATTGGTCTTTCTCTTGGTTTTCTAGGAAGTTATTTTGCTTCTATGAAAATAACTCTAAATATTTCAGAAAATGTAAATATCAGCAGGTAAAAAAAATGAATAGATTTTTAATTCTGGCAGCCGTATTATTTATATCATTTTCATCTAACATCTTTTCTCAAATTACAGATTATGAATTAGGTACAAAAACAGGTTTCAGATACAATTCACAAAGCGGATATTTTGATCTTTCTGATCCTGATGCAGTTAATATTAAGGTTGCCGTATGGGGATTTGTCCGCTACCCCGGTAGATATCTTGTTCCGACATATACTTCTCTTTTAGATTTACTCTCATATGCTGGTGGACCCAGTAACGACTCACACCTCGATGACCTAAGGCTCTATAGAAATAAAGAAGACGGCTCACAGGAAATGTTTGTCTTTAATTTTAATGATCTGCTCTGGGAATCCAAACTCGATTCGAAAAAAAGACCTGTTCCTTTTATAGAAGCCGGTGATATTTTGGTTGTACCTGGTTCTCCTAGATATTATGCACGTGATGTTGTCTCTATGTGGGCTACTATTCTTAGCGCACTGGTTTCAATAGGAATTCTTATCCTTAATCTTGTCAGGAATTAAAATGGATAACACAAATTTTAATAACAACGGCCAGGATGTAAATACTCTAAAAGATTATCTTAATCTGGTGAGGTTAAATCTTCTTCCAATAATCATAATTAGTATTACTGGACTCTTAGTTGCTATAATTTATGCAGTTAATGCGCCTAATATCTATAAGTCAACTACTGTTCTTAAAATAGCAAAACCTTCCGGAAGCGTTCTGCAAGGATCTCTTATTCCAGAATTCCAGGATTTTGGCAGCGACCGATTTATTTCTAACGAAATTGAAATTTTGAAAAGCTATAAACTTAGAGAGAAGGTGGCTAAAAGTTTAGTAGATTCTTTTAAGGTAAGTAGTGATAAAAAAAATTATTCCCTAATTCTCGACGATTTAGAAAATAATAGCCCGGTTCTAAAATTAAAAACTATTGAAAGAATTGTTAAAGTCCTTGAATCCAGTGTTTCAATAGATCAGAAAAGGGGACTTGATATTGTCGAGATATCTGTTGAATCTAAATCTCCAAAAGAATCTGCCCTTGTAGCTAATGCATATGCTGCAGCTTATAAAGAGATTAATTTAGCTAATAACCGTCAGCAATTAACTGCAATTAAAGATTTCCTCGCTAAGCAAAGAGATGAAAAATTACGCGAATTAGGAACTGTGGAAGAGACTTTACTTGCCTATCAGGAGCAAAAAGGAATTGTTCAGTTACCAGAACAGGCAAGAACCCTTATTGCCCAGTCATCCGATTTTGAAGCCAAATTAAATGCCACAAAGATTGATCTTACGATTGCAGAAAAAACATTAAACCAATATAAAGCTGAGTTGGAAAAACAGGACCCTGAAATCAAAGACTACATAGAAAGTTTAGCTACAGAACCTTACATAAAAAATCTGCAACTTCAGATTGCAGACATTAAAACCCAGAAGGATCGTGCTGTTGCTACTTCTGCTAATACCCAAAGGAAAAACGAACTGATAAAAGAATATGATACTAGAATTGATGAGTTAAGAAATAAATTAAATAACCAGTTATCTGTATATCGAGCAGGCGTTCTTGCTTCAAGCCCTGAAGAAATAAAAGATCTTACTCGTAAAGTACTGGAGGAAGAAGTTAAATATCAGGCACTTGTTGCTTCATATAAAAAATTAAGCGAAATTGTTGAGGATTACGATAAGCGTCTCAATAAATTACCTACCAGCACAATTGACCTTGCACGTCTTCAGAGAGAACAAGCTTCATATGAAAAATTATTTACTCAGGTTGAAGAACGCTTTCAGGAAGCCATTATAAATGAACAATCCGTCCCCGGGAATGTGTTAGTGATTGACGAAGGACTTATACCTCTATTACCTTCTAAACCAAATAGACTGATGATCGTTTTAATAGGTTTAATCCTTGGTATTGGAATGGGTGTTGCATTTGCATTCGTTAAAGATCATTTTGATAATACGATTAAAACCCCGGAGGATATTCAGAAAAAGAATATCAATATCCTTGCATGGATCCCTCAAATTGAAGGAATTGATACCGGCAATAAGGATTTCGAATTTATTGTTGCTAAAAAACCTGATGCCTCTGCAAGCGAAGCCTACCGTGCTCTTAGAACTCGTATTAAATTCTCCAAGCTCGATAAAGAAACTCTTAAAGTAATACTTGTTACTTCTCCTACTTCTCAGGAAGGTAAAACGACAACTTCGGTTAACCTTGCCGGAAGCTTTGCTCAGGCAAATTTTAAGACTATTATTCTGGATGCCGATTTAAGAAAACCGAGGATCCATTCAGTATTCAATCATAAAAGATTCCCCGGATTTACTGATTATTTCTTTGGTCAGACCTCATTCGAAGATATTGTCCGCTCAACTGAAGTAAATAACCTCTTCTATGTAAGTGCCGGAACAATTCCGCCTAACCCTTCAGAAATCTTAGGTTCAACTCAAATGGAGAGCTTCATCCAGAAATTGAAAAATAATTTTGATTATGTTATCATCGACTCTCCTCCATTAATTGCTGTAACCGACTCTGAAATATTAGCCCAGGTTGTTGATGGAACCTTACTTGTCGTTTCGGCCAATTACACCGAGATGGATCTGCTCGAAAAATCTGTTGAAGTTCTTAAAAGGGATAACTCTACTTTCCTCGGTGTGTTGCTTAATAATTTCAGTTTCCGTAGTGGATATAGTTCTTATTATAAGTATTATTATTACTATTCTCGTCCCACAAACGGATCTAAGAAAAGCCGGCTGAAAGTTTAAATGAGTGATAAAGTTGCTGTTGTTACCGGCGGGGCGGGATTTTTGGGCTCTCATCTTTGCGATCGCCTTATTAATGAAAATATTAAAGTAATCTGCTTAGATAACCTCTTAACCGGACGCCTCGAAAACATTGAGCACTTATTTGGTCTCGAAAACTTTCAGTTTGTTAAGCTCGATGTAACAAATTTTATTCATGTCCCATCATCTGTGGATTATGTTCTTCATTTCGCTTCTCCTGCAAGTCCGATCGACTACCTTAAACTTCCAATTCAGACTCTTAAAGTCGGATCCCTTGGAACCCATAAAGCTCTTGGACTGGCAAAGGATAAAAAAGCTCGCTTCCTGCTTGCTTCAACCTCCGAGGTTTATGGCGACCCGATGATCCATCCTCAGAAAGAGGATTACTGGGGTAATGTTAATCCGGTCGGTCCACGTGGTGTTTATGATGAAGCAAAAAGATTTGCTGAGGCTATTACAATGGCTTACCAACGCTATCATAACCTTGAGACCCGTATTGTAAGAATATTTAATACTTACGGACCAAGGATGCGGCTTGATGACGGTAGAGCATTACCTACCTTCTTCTCCCAGGCACTGCAAGGTCAAGATATTACAGTCTATGGAAATGGAAAACAGACCAGAAGTTTTTGTTTTGTAAGTGATCTTATCGATGGAATCTATAAACTTCTTATGTCTGGTGAAGTACTTCCTGTTAATATCGGTAACCCCGAGGAAATTACTATAGAAGATTTTGCAAAAGAAGTAATTCAAATTACTAATTCAAAAAGCAGAATTATTTATAAAGATTTACCAATCGATGATCCTCAAATACGTCAGCCCGATATCTCTAAAGCTAAAACTATTCTTAATTGGTCTCCAAAGGTAAGCAGGGAAGAGGGTTTGAAAATTACTCTTGATTATTTTAAGACGATGATTTTTTTACAATAAAAAAGTCCCGCACTGTCGCGGGATCTTTTATATACATTATTCATTGTACATTTTACATTGCTTTTAATACATTCCGTCCATACCGCCGTGCGGCATTGGAGGCATTTGTTTTTCTTCTTCCTTTTTCTCGTATACAACAGCTTCTGTTGTAATTAAGAGGGAAGCAACTGAAGCAGCGTTTTCTAAAGCTGTTCTTGCTACTTTAGTAGGATCAATTACTCCGGCTTTTACAAGGTTTTCATATTTTTCTGTTGCAGCGTTAAATCCATAGTCATCTTTTCCTTCAAGTACTTTGTTCAATACAACAGCACCTTCCAAACCGGCATTTGCAGAGATCTGTTTTAACGGCTCTTCAAGTGATTTTTGAATTATCTTAATACCCGTGTTCTGATCAACGTTTTCACCCTGAAGTTTTGAAAGAGTATTGATGGCTCTTACGAAAGCAACTCCACCGCCGGGGATAATTCCTTCTTCAACAGCTGCTCTTGTTGCGTGAAGTGCATCTTCAACACGGGCTTTTTTCTCTTTCATTTCTACTTCTGTTGCTGCTCCAATCTTAAGAACTGCAACACCGCCGGATAATTTTGCCAATCTTTCCTGAAGTTTTTCTTTATCGTAATCTGATGTTGTCTTTTCAATCTGAGCTTTGATTTCGTTAATTCTCTTCTTAATGTCTTCAGTCTTTCCGTAGCCTTCAACTATTGTAGTATTGTCTTTATCAATAACAACTTTCTTTGCACGTCCTAAGTAATCTAAAGTTGAGTTTTCTAATTTGAATCCTCTTTCTTCAGAGATTACTGTTCCGTCGGTTAAGATTGCAATATCTTCTAACATTGCTTTTCTTCTATCACCGAATCCGGGAGCTTTAACAGCACATACTTTTAGTGTACCGCGTAATTTGTTAACTACTAAGGTTGCAAGTGCTTCGCCTTCTAAATCTTCAGCAATAATTACAAGTGATCGTCCAGCTTGTGCAATTTTCTCCAAGATCGGGAGAAGATCTTTCATTGCAGAGATTTTTTTGTCGTGAATTAATATGTATGGATCTTCTAATGTTGCTTCCATTGTCTCGGAATTAGTAACGAAGTAAGGTGAAATATAACCGCGGTCAAATTGCATACCTTCTACTACTTCTAAAGTAGTATCTGCTGATTTGCTTTCTTCAACCGTGATAACTCCATCTTTGCCTACTTTTTCCATTGCATCGGCAATCAAGTTACCGATAGCCTTATCGTTGTTAGCAGAAATTGCACCAACTTGAGCAATCTCTTCACGTCCGCCAACTTCTTTTGAAATTGATTTTAAGTATTCTATTACTTTTGTAACCGATAGGTCGATCCCTCTTTTTAAGTCCATTGGGTTAGCACCGGCTGTTACGTTCTTTAATCCTTCACGGTAAATTGCCTGGGCTAATACTGTAGCGGTTGTTGTTCCGTCACCGGCAACGTCACTTGTTTTGGAAGCAACTTCGCGGACCATCTGAGCACCCATATTCTCTATCGGGTTTTCAAGTTCAATCTCTTTTGCAACTGTAACACCGTCTTTTGTTACTGTAGGTGCACCGAATTTTTTATCGATAATTACATTACGTCCTTTTGGACCTAATGTAACTTTCACAGCATTGGCTAATTTATCAACACCGTTTTTTAATGCTGTCCTTGCATCACTGCTATACTCAACTATTTTTGCTGCCATATTAATTCTCCTTATATTTTTTCAAACTTTGTTTTACTTAACGATTCCGTAAATATCGCTTTCGCGCATAATTAAATATTCTTCCCCTTCAATCTTAACTTCAGTTCCGGAATATTTTCCGTATAGAACAGTATCACCAACTTTTACAGTAAGCTTAATAAGTTTCCCGTCTTCTGTTGTTTTACCTTCACCAACTGCGACAATTGTTCCTTCGATTGGTTTTTCTTTTGCTGTATCTGGTAATATAATACCGCCTTTTGTTGTTTCTTCAGCTTCTTTTGGTTTTACAATTACCCGATCCTGTAATGGTTGGATTTTGAATTGAGCCATTTTTACCTCCTGTTTATTTAATTTATGGTTAGCACTCTATAAAATTGAGTGCTAATATAATATAAGAGAAAAAATTTGTCAAGATTACACCGAGCCAAATTTAAATAAAGAAAAGTATCTTAATTACAATAATTATCATCATGGATGAGAGGATTTCTCAATAATTCATAATTATTGACATTTCTAGATTTATGATGAAAATTTAGGCTAAACCACTTGTCTAATTTTAGGGTGAAAATGAAACGCCAATATTTTCGTAAATTAATTTATTAAGCTTGAATTAACTGCTTAAATTTTAACAAATGAGACAGCAATTTTAGCTTTCTTAATCACACTCTATGATAGCAGTCGATTAATATTTTACTAAACTTTCTTGATACATATTACATTTCTCCTAATATCCAACTTTGTTGGTCAGGAGGATCTGCTTATTACACCGGTCTTTCACAATACTATTCACGTCATTTTACACTTGTATATACACATATTATTGTGTATTTTTATGATAAATATTAGACAATGGAGAAAAAATGCCTTCCATACAAATAAAAAGTAAAAAGGAACGGTTGAGTTTTTTTGTTAACTCAGATTTATCTGATAAAGTCAATCAAATTTCAAAACATACTAAATCAACGGTAAGTGAAATTGCTCGTAAAGCATTACTCAAGTACATTGACGAAATTGAGAAAGAGAAAATTGAAAAAGAACTTGAAGAGGGTTATAAAGCCAATTATGATTATTATCTGAAATCTCAAGAGGACTGGAAATATGCAGATAAAGAATAAAACTGGAATCATTTTTCCTCTCCTCCGAGGTGATGTTTATCTTGTAAATCTTGATCCTATTGTTGGCAGAGAGATTGGCAAAGCCAGACCAGCTGTAATAATTCAGAATGATATTGGCAATAAATTCAGTCCTGTTACAATTATTGCTCCAATCACAAGTGTAAAAGAAATAGTTAAACCTTTGCCTATTATGATATTTCTGAACAAAGGAGAAGGTGGATTATCTGAAGAGAGTTACATTGATTGTGGCCAAATAAGAACTGTTGATAAAGATAAAAGATTAATTACGAAGTTTGGAACTCTTGATAAAATTAAAATGATGGCTGTTGATAAAGCATTAAAAGTTTCACTTTCTCTTCAGTAATTCAAAGTAAATAAGGTATTCAATATTTTTATTAATTCTTTAACTGCCGATTGACCGCTCAAAAATGTAATCGATGTTCTTAAGTAATTCTGAGTGATCAAAAATCTTCTCTAACTCATCTTTGCCAATATTTTTTTTGATCTGTTCATTTTTTAACAACTCACTTAATAAATCTGTCTTCTCATTCTTCCAGACTTCCATTGCCGAGCTCTGAACTATCTGGTAAGAATCTTCTCTTGAGATTCCTTTTTCGGTAAGAAGTAACAGGACCTTTTGCGAGAAGATTAATCCTCGTGTTAGATTAAGATTTTTTAACATTTGCTCAGGGTAAATAATCAGGTTATCGATTAGTTTTGTAGCAAGACCTAACATGTAATCAAGAATTATACAACTATCCGGAATAATTACTCTCTCAACAGATGAATGGGAGATATCCCTCTCGTGCCAGAGCGCTACATTTTCTAATGCTGATTGTGCATTACCTCTTAACAATCTCGCCAACCCTGTAATCCTTTCACTTATTATCGGGTTTCTCTTATGCGGCATTGCTGAAGAACCCTTCTGTCCCTTAGAAAAATATTCTTCTGCTTCTAATACCTCTGTTCTTTGTAAGTGCCGGATTTCAATTGCAATTTTCTCAAGTGTAGCACCAATTACCGCAATTGTTGTTAAAAACTCTGCATGACGGTCTCGCTGAACAACCTGGGTTGCAACCGGTTCGGCACTCAAACCTAATTTTTCGCAAACATATTCTTCAACCTTTGGGGATAAATGCTCAAAAGTTCCGACTGCACCGGAAATCTTTCCAACACTGATATTCTTGATAGCATTTTCTAAACGTTCAATATTCCGTTTGGTCTCTTCATACCATAACGCAAATTTTAATCCCATTGAATAAGCTTCTGCGTGTATTCCATGACTTCTTCCAATACATAAAGTATGTTTGTTCTCAAGTGCCCGTTTTTTAAGAACGGATTTTAATTCTAATAAATCTTTAAGATGGATTTCACCGGAGGATTTCATTTGGTAGGCAAGTGTTGTATCAAGTATATCTGAGCTTGTCATTCCATAATGAATATGCCTCGAAGAAGGTCCAACATATTCTGCAACATTTGTCAGGAATGCAATTACATCATGTTTTGTTGTCTCTTCAATTTCCAGAACACGTTTAATATCATAATTAGCTTTCGATTTAATCTCTTCTAATTCTTCTTTTGGAATAAATCCCATCTCAGCTCTGGCCTCACATGCAAGAATTTCAATTTTAAGCCATGTATCAAGCTTAAACTTCTCCTCCCATATTTTCCCCATCTCTTTTCTGGTGTAACGCTCAATCATTTTCTTCTCTCCAGTCCAAGTTTTACTGAAATCTGCTTTCCTTCACGGATAATTTTTACATCTAACTGATCACCGGTTCTGAATTCCTGAAGTTTACCGATCATCGTTGTCTCATTGTTGATCTTAAAATTGTTGATGCCGGTAATTATATCGTAAATTTTAATTCCGGCTTTCTCTGCCGGTGAATTTCTTTGAACCTGTGTTACAATTACTCCGCGCGTACTTTTTAAGTCGTATGCCTTTGCTATCGCCTGGTCAATTGTCTGAATACTAAGTCCCGTCCAGAAATCACGGTCAACTTTTCCATTTGCTTTTAGCTCATCTATTACTCGTTTTATTTTATTTATCGGTATTGCAAACCCCAGTCCGATGTTACCGGCAGAACCGGCAGTGTAAATAAGTGTGTTCATACCGATTAACTCGCCGAAAGCATTTACTAAAGGTCCGCCGCTGTTTCCTGTATTGATTGCTGCATCGGTTTGAATCATGTTAACGTAATAACGATTATCCTGCGCACCTAAATTCATCCCTTTGGCACTTACTACACCAACTGTAACCGTTGGTTGATCGTTAATGTCGAATAATCCGAATGGATTTCCAAGAGCAATTACCCATTCACCGATCATAATTTTATCTGAATCACCAAGCTTGACAAAAGGGAAGTTGTCCCCCTTAATTTTAAGTAAACAGATATCACTCGATGGATCGCTTCCGATTATCTTTGCTTCATGCTGGGTTCCATCCGTCATTGTTACAATTGCTTCAATAGCGTTTCCGGCTACGTGATCGTTCGTTAGAACATAACCATCTGGAGAAATAATCACACCCGAACCTAAGTTTTTAATCTGCTGATTATAGACTCTGTCGCCAAAAAAGTATCTGTAGAGAGGATCGCTCGAAAAAATATCACGCACCTGTCGGATCTCTGTAACGTTAATTCCTACCACTGCGGGACTCACCTCGGAGGCAGTCTTGGTTATTATTGTAGCTCTTGATGCCGAAATATCTTGTTGGATCTCTTCCTGGTTAGAAGCTTCAACTACATTTAAACTGCTATCACTTACAATTGAATCAGGATTTGAATTATCTGCGGGTTTCCCCTTAAAAATAAATGCAAATAAAGCAGTTGCAATAAGTAGTGTTACTATTGCTGTTGCAATTATTATTCTTCCCTTGCTCATTTTAATCCTTCCTCGATTTATCTGCTTGTTGTTTTATATAATTTTTTATCGGCTCTATATGACGTGTTAATATTATTATCAATACTATGGAAACCGGAATTGAAAATTCGATACTGCTTTCTGCTGGAGTGTTTGATAAACGGTTTAATACATCTGCCGACGTATATGCTAATACTGTTGTAAGGAGCGTTGAAGCAAAATTACTGAAATGAATATTTCTTCTGAAAGCAAATGCAACTAACCACATAACTGCCCATACAATAAGAGCAGGATAGGAGATAAGTAATGCTCCTCCGGCAGCCGTCGCAAGACCCCTTCCGCCTTTGAATTTTATCCAGAATGAATAACAGTGACTTAATACTGCTCCAATTAATCCAATAATTTTAAGTAGAAAAATATCACCGAAGATTATTCCTGTTAAATATACAGTTGCTAATCCTTTTAAGAAGTCAATTAAAAATACTACTATTCCAAGCGGTTTTGATTTTGATAAGCGGAATGAGTTCATTGCACCAACATTACCGCTACCGCTTTCGGTAATATCAATTTGTTTGAATTTTTTTAAGATTATGTATGCAGTTGGAAATGAACCTAAAACTGTTCCGATTACAAAACTTAATAAGTATTCCATTATTTCCTTTTACCGTTTGCCAAATTTAACAAAATCCATCCCTCAATAAAAATTCGCAATCTCTCATCAATCTAAAATACTATTACAAGATGGAATCTTCTCGATTCATAAAAGTCACAAAACAATTTCTAAAATTATTTCAACTTTCCTTTTACATCTAACTATTGACATCCGGTTCCAGGAATCCTTACAATAAAAATCCAACTCCTAAAATAAAATTCCAATACCTATTGTTATGTTTGTTTGACTATTGCGGTCATGAAAATCTTTTCCTACTCCCGCACTTAAATTGATATTCTCATATAAATTGTAGGAGAGACCGATTAATCCAAAAATGGGATTGTTCTTTTTATCACGACTCAGACAATTTGAAATCCCAAACTCGGATAAAAGATTTAATTTCTCGGATAAAATTATTTCTCCACCAATAGAAAAATTCCAGTTGCCTTCTTTCTCATCGCAATAATTATAGTTTGTTGATCCGGTTAAGTTTGTATGAATGCTAAAACCTTCACTTATGTAAGTAAGAATTAGGTTCAATCCATAATTAGTCTTTCCGGTTCCAAATCCTTTTTCATAATTACTGCTCCCAAACGATAGAATAGGTTTTACACCAATATTGAAATCTTCATTTTGCATCAGTAAGTATTTATATTCAATTACGATATCACCAATTCCATGGGCAATCTCTTCTTCGCGGGAATAGTGGTAGGGGAGTGTAAGAATAAAGTCAGATCTGCTGTTTAATCCAAAGGTGAGTGCTGTACTCATTAAACCTGAATGACCGGGAGCGCTTTTGTAATAATCACCCAATAGTTCTATTTGAAACCTTCTTGCTCCGATTAATCCAGCATCATCACCTCTTAATGGATGCCCTGCAATTAATTCTATATGAATTATTGATGAAATCACTAATAATGTTAATAATAAGCGCATAATTAACTCCTAAATTTGCTATTCTAATTTAGACTAAATCCAAATAACTATCAAGATATGACTATCTTATTCAAATGAAATTTTCCTTTGTCCTTTCATAATAACCGGAATTTCTTTGGATAACTTACAATAGAAGACTTTTGTAAGAATTCTTAATTAAGAGCAGATACAATTTTTCAATCATCTAAGAAATCATTCAAGTGTTTTGCTTTTATCTTTTACCATCTTTACGTCTTCACATCTTTTATTCTTTTCTTCTTTTCATCTTTCCATTTTTCCTTCTTTCCATCCTTCCATTTTTCCTTCTTTCCATCTTTCCATTTTTCCTTCTTTCCATCCTTCCATTTTTCCTTCTTTCCATCCTTCCATTTTTCCTTCTTTCCATCTTTCCATTTTTCCTTCTTTCCATCCTTCCATTTTTCCTTCTTTTCATCCTTCCATTTTTCCTTCATTTCATCCTTCCATTTTTCCTTCTTTCCATCCTTCCATTTTTCCTTCTTTCCATCCTTCCATTTTTCCTTCATTTCATCCTTCCATTTTTCCTTCTTTCCATCCTTCCATTTTTCCTTCTTTCCATCCTTCCATTTTTCCTTCTTTCCATCCTTCCATTTTTCTGTAATGCACTCCCAAAATCAAGACACATTTTATGTAAAAGTTGTAGAGACATTTATAAGCCTCTGGCTTATTTTAAGCTACCTTTGAAAAAATATTTTGTTTTTCTGGTGATCCATCCCTTCGGGA
>Ga0207951_100031_pt1 | contig 120923 bp, 105 predicted proteins | sample Subbio12Aug_8Bad_FD_184830 | JGI IMG/M metagenome (GOLD analysis project Ga0207951, IMG submission 184830) | Serpentinite rock and fluid subsurface biosphere microbial communities from McLaughlin Reserve, California, USA - CR12Aug_8Bad (SPAdes) | ecosystem: Environmental > Terrestrial > Deep... | reverse complement strand
GCTATTTAATAAGGGAAGAACAACTTCTCTTTGTGATTTTTTAATAAGACCACTTTTTATTTTTCTTAAAATGTATATTTTTAGGTTAGGATTTCTTGATGGTATTAACGGATTTATTCTGGCTCTGTTTTCATCTTATTATGTATTTACAAAATATGCAAAACTATGGGAGTTAAATAGAAACAAGAAATGATTGGCATTATACCTAATATTGATAAACCCGATATATTAAATATCCTCTCCAAAATTATTGAAGACCTTCGTAAGAATAATCTTCCTTATTTAATAAGCGATACAATTTTAAAGTATAGAGATTCATTTAGCTCACTATTGGCAGAATCGAAGTATTTATCCCAGGATGAATTGATAAAGTCATCGGACTTTGTTATTTCAATTGGTGGAGATGGAACTATGCTTTCAACAGCTTTTGCTGTTAGGAATAGTTCTACGCCAATTCTTGGGGTTAATATAGGTAAGTTGGGATTTCTGGCAGAATTTGATATTGATAGTTTTTCCGAATTTATACCTGAGATTAAATCAAAAAATTATGTTATTGAAGAACGGATGGCACTTATAGGAAACATTGAAGAAGCGTCTTCGTTTGATTTATTTGCTATAAATGATATTGTTATTGATAAAGGTCCCTGGCAAAAGATGATTGAGCTAACAGTAAAAGTTGATGATGATTATGTATCAACTTTTTCTGCAGATGGGGTTATAATAGCAACGCCTACAGGATCTACCGGTTATTCACTTTCAACCGGAGGACCTATTGTAAATCCACGTGCAGATGTAATAACACTAAGTCCAATAGCACCTCACACACTTACAATGCGTCCGCTCGTTTTATCAAGTAAACAGAAAATTTCTGTAATTGTTAAATCGCCCCATCAAAAAATACAGGTTAGTTGCGATGGTCAAAGAGTTCACACGTATAACTCACCATCAAATATAAATATTCTTAAAAGTGCCCAACCATTCCGTCTTGTTCATTCAAGCAAGACGAACTATTTCGAAATACTACGTAACAAACTTTACTGGGGTCTCGACGTCCGTAAATCTAATAATTCTTTATAGAGGGTAGAATGAAAAAATTATTAATTCTAATTCTAGTATTGTCTTCCCTTATTTATGCACAGGATAAAAGTAAATTAATTACCGATGAACGTTCCGGTAAACCGATGTTATTAGGTATATGCGATAGGTCGGCATTGTTGGATTCTAATTTTGCATGGTGGTACGAATCGGAATATAATAATTATGAGTTTAGTACTTCAGCTGTTGATTCAATAAAACAAAAACTTGATGGTCTCTCTGTGCTAATTGTAATGGGAACCTGGTGCAGCGATAGCAGGAGAGAAGTTCCCAGGTTCTTACGGATCCTGGATGAATTGAAATTTAATAACGAGTTACTTACAATAAATTATGTCGATAGAAAAAAGGAAAGTCCGGAAGGTAATATTTCTTCTCTGGATATTAAGTATGTTCCTACTTTCATTTTTTACAAAGGTGGTAAAGAGATAGGTAGAATTATCGAAACACCCCAAATTACTTTAGAGGGTGATTTCAAAAATATTCTTTATAATTGATCAAACACTTCAGTTAAATGTTTTAAAATAGAAAATGCCGGGTGTAAACACGGAATTTTTTTACGTAAACTAATTTTAAAAATTAATTTTTATTCGATTCAACTTCGGGTACCGAAACTGTAGTAACATCTTTATAATTTTTCGGCTTCCGGGATGAACCATTCTTTTTACCTGATATTTCTACTTCAATTTTTTCTATTTCGTTATTGTTTAAATGTCCGTTACCATTTCCATTACCATTCTTTGTTTCGTGATAAGCATAAATCTGATTCTTGTAATTTCGTAAAACAATACTATGTTCATCTTTATGAAGTACATATTGAGGTAATATAGGAATTTTTCCTCCACCGCCGGGTGCATCAATAACGAAATGTGGAATTGCGAGTCCGCTGATATTTCCTCTTAGTGCAAACATTATCTCCAATCCCTTATCTATTGAAGTACGGAAATGATTTGCTCCTCTTGTTTCGTCAGCCATGTATAAGTAATAGGGTTTTACTCTTATCTTTAAGAGTTTGGTGAATAATTCTTTCAGGGTATCAGTATCGTCATTAACACCTTTCATTAAGACTGCCTGATTTTGAACAGGGCTTCCGGCATTTGCCAGCATCTCGCATGCTTTAGTGCTTTCCGGTGTAATTTCCCATGGATGATTGAAGTGTGTATTTATATATATTGGATGGTACTTCTTAAGCATTTCACATAGTTTGGGTGTAATTCTATGAGGTAATACGCAAGGCATTTTTGTACCGAGCCGGATAATTTCAATATGCGGAATTGTTCTTAAACGCTGTAGTATTTTTTCAAGCATTGTATCGGTTAGCATTAATGGATCGCCGCCGGACATAATTACATCGCGTATTTCAGTATGCTGTTCTAAGTACTTAAATGCGGATTCGAGCTGTCTCATCGAAATTTTATCTGAGTTGCCAACTTTTCTCTTTCTTGTACAGAACCGGCAATACATACCGCATTGACTTGTTGTTAAGAATAATGCCCGATCAGGATAACGGTGTGTAATATTTGGAACAGGACTCATCGCATCTTCCTGGAGAGGATCTTCATAGCCATCAATGTCTTCCAATTCTTTAATGTCAGGAACGCACTGAAGCCAGATTGGATCGCCCGGATATCTGATGAGACTTAGATAGTAAGGATTTATTCTTGCTTGAAAGAACTCGTCAAGTCCTTCAGCAACTTTTCGATCAATGTTGAATTTTTCCACCAGCTGATCAACTGTATGAACACTATCTCTAACCATTTGCTGCCAGAGTTCCATGATTATGCCCTTTGTGTTTTGTTATTTTATATATTTTCCGAAAACTATTAAATGATCATTTACTTTGTAAAAATCTTTAATCTCAGCAACTATTGAATAATTATTTCTAAAATAAAAATTCCGTGTTGCATCATAATTATCCTTAGAAGATGTTTCTGCAAGAATCCATCTTCCGTTGTTTTCTTTAACAAAACTTTCTGCATGGTCCAATAGTTTTTTACCGACTCCCTTATTCTGAACTCTACCATCAACAACAATCCAGAAAAGATCGAAAGTGCCGTCTGTTAACGCTCTTTTACCTGTACAATGATAACCGAGAATTTTTCCATCATCTTCATAAACAAAAATGTTGTAGTAATCATGATTAACATTACCGAGCGCTTCATCAATTAATTCTACGGCAACTTTTTTTTCATCCGGACTGAAATTATCAGTTCCGTCAATTATATCAACCAGCTGGATTCTATCCTTAGATTGCAGCTTGCGTATCATATTGTATTCTCTTTAATGCTAATTGGGTTAACCGGTATAATAATTCTTCGTAGCTTATACCGGCGGCTGCAGCCGAACGAACAAATCCAGAATCGGGTGATATATCAGGATTCGGATTTACTTCAATAACGTATGGAACATTTTTATTATTTAGTCGAATATCGACTCTGGCATAATCTCTGCATTCGAGGGCCTTATAAGCTTCTAAAGCCATCTCTTCAATTTTTGATTTTAATTTATTATCGAGCGGGGCAGGACATTTAGGAGTTGTATGTTTATAATAAATACTCTCCGGCGACCATTTAGCTTCGTAAGTAATTATTTTAGGGAGTTCCTCGGGTAATCCGTCAAAACGGATTTCGGAAATCGGAAGTAATTGATCTCCTAAAATTGCTACGTTCAACTCTCTTCCGTCAATGTATTCTTCAATTAAAACTTCCTGATTGTAATTGCTATATAAATATTGAAGTCGTTTTTTAAGAGAATCATAATCGTTCACAACAGAAAATTCCGATATACCGATGCTTGCATCTTCTCGAGCTAATTTTAAAATCATCGGATATCTTAGAAGCAGTTCTTTCTGTGAAGGAATTCGATGCAGTTTAGTAATTAAATGACGAGGGGTTTTAATCCCGTGTGAATTTAAAATCTGTTTCGTCCGCGATTTTATAAGACAATTACCAAGACAAATCGGGTTATTACCCGTGTAAGGAACTCCTAATAAATCAAAGAAACCGGCAATATAACTTTCGAGGTTCGATACGCCTTCAACCGATTCAACAAAATTTAAGATGACATCTGGAGAATAGTGATTTACTTTTTTTATCAGCGCTTTGATGTCGCTGTTAACTGCAAGCGTATCAACACTAATATATTTCTTAGATAATATTTTTTTAATGTTTTCAATCTGATTAAGAAAATCTGTTTCGGATAAATCAACATTCTCTTTATCATCATTGGTATCTTTACCAAGGTAATTACTGTAAAGACGTGTCGGCTCGTTAAAGCAGATCAATATTTTACTGTCGAGATTCATAACAGGTTGTGTCTCTTTGCTGCAATAGAAAGTACTTTGTTTATCATTTCGTTGTAAGATAATCCGGTTGCCCTGGCAGCTTTTGGAAAACATGAATTATCTTCTGGTTTAGGGAGTATTCCGGGTAACGGATTAATTTCAATAATGTTCGGTTCGCCATGTGCATCCAATCTTAAATCAATTCTACTCCAGTCTTTACATCTTAGAACTTTGTATGTTCTTAAAGAAGCATTTTTAATTTTTTCTTCGAGATGCTTATCAATTATTGCCGGACAGGAAAATATATTCAATGGATTTTCCCTTGTATCAACAACCCACTTGGCTTCGAAGGAATAAATAGGGAGGAGGTTATCAGGGAGCTCGTTGAAATTTATTTCTACTATCGGCAGCACTTCTGTATCGGAATTATTACCAAGTATTGCAACTGTAAATTCTCTTCCGGGTAAATATTCTTCGATAATAAAAGGTTGATTATAAGCGCGGAGATTTTCCGAAAGACGTTCGGTTAGGTCAGACAGGTTATTCACAAACGACGAATTGAAAATTCCTTTACCGGAGCCTTCGGAAACCGGCTTCATTATTACGGGGAATGTAAGGTTAAAATTTTCCAGGTCGTCAATACTTTCTGCATAAATAAATTTTGATGTAGGAACACCATGATAGGAAAGAACTTCTTTTGTTCTTGCTTTATCTAAACATGTAGTAAGAGTTAAAGGATCCGAACCTGTATACGGGATGCCAAGCATATCAAGCATTGCCGGAATTTGTGCTTCTCTACTAACTCCATTTGCACATTCAGCAACATTAAAGACAATATCAGGATCTACTTGCTTAAATTTTTCGAAAGCTTCTTCATTAGCTTCGACCATAACTACATCATGATAAAGTTGAAGAGCATCTTTAATTGCATTTACTGTTTCAATTGTATCCCACTCTGCATAAGTATCGTTGTACGTAGAAGAATTTTTTGATTTAAGAGAGAGTGGTGCGGATTCGGAAGAAGATTCGTCCGGTTTTACGTTATATGTTAGTGCAACTTTTAGTTTTTTATTTTGTACCAACGAACTGATACAGAATTCCTTCCAATTGTTGCTTACTAATATAACCATTTGAAAATTTTTCGCAAGTTAAACGGGAAAAAATTTTATTTCCGAGAGATGACTGCATAGTGATAAAAAAAATTATTTGACCGGACCTTAAGCGATCTGAGAGAGAAGAATGTTGCTTGAAAAATTTTCTTTAAGATTTTTTCTGATGGTGGAATTATTTTCTTTGGCAAGTGAAGGGTCGTCATTAATAATCTGGAAAGCAAGTTCTCTTGCATCAACAAGCAAATCAAAATCCGTTACAACGTTTGCATATTTCAATTCCGGCAGACCGCTTTGTTTGGTTCCGAATATATCTCCCTGACCTCTTAACTTCATGTCAACTTCGGATAACTCGAAACCGCTATTATATTTTAGCATAGCATTCAAGCGGATAATTGATTTGTTCTTTTCAATCTGCTCATCGGAAAGATAATTGAAGTCGAAGCTGAACTGATTTGTTTTTATCGCATACTCATCCTTGGTAATTAATATGCAATAAGCTTGTTTATCGCTTCTTCCAACACGTCCGCGCAACTGATGCAATTGCGATAAACCAAACCGGAATGCGTCATTAATTATCATAATGTTTGCATCAGGTATGTCGATCCCAACCTCAATAACAGTGGTCGAAACAAGCACGTCATATTTTTTAGATGCAAATTCAACCATAACCTGTTCTTTCTGCTGCCAGCTCATTCTACCATGAATTAAACCTACTTTCAATTCTTTCAGGTGATTATCCTTGAGATCGTTGTAATAAGTTTCCGCAGCTTTCAGCTCAAGCTTCTCAGATTCTTCAACAAGGGGATAAACTAAAAATGTCTGGTAGCCGGATTTTGATTTATCAATTATAAACTTATAAACATCGTTAAGCTTGCTCTCGCCACGTAAATATGTTTTTATCGGCTTTCTGTTTAACGGCATTTCGTCTATAATAGATGTATCAAGGTCTCCGTATAAAGTCATAGATAGTGTTCTGGGAATTGGTGTGGCAGTCATTACCAGCACATCCGGTTGATTTCCTTTACGAATTAGATTATACCTTTGCACAACTCCAAAGCGGTGCTGTTCATCTATAATTACCAAACCGATTTTATTGTAATTAACATTTTCTTCTATAAGAGCGTGGGTACCGATTATCAATTGTATCTTACCGTGTTCTATGTCACCAAGAATTTTTTCGCGTTCAGATTTTTTTTGTCCGCCAATCAAAATGCCGGTTTTAATTCCGAGCGGCTCTAATAATTCTGAAATACGTTTGTAATGTTGATCGGCTAAAATTTCTGTCGGCGACATTAACACCGCCTGATATCCGTTTGAAATAACTATGAGCGCACTTATCAAAGCAACAATCGTTTTACCGCTTCCAACATCTCCCTGTAATAAACGGTTCATTGGTTTTTCGCTCTCAAGGTCCTTCCTGATTTCATGAAGTACTTTTATCTGGGCAGGAGTTAATTTGAAAGGAAGTGAATCGAGAAATTTTTTAATGAATTTGCTATCGGTCTTATAAGCGGTCTCTTTGCGTTTATTCTTTACAAAAGATTTTCTTAATGCGATCATACATTCGAAATAAAACAACTCCTCGAACTTAATTCTTCTTTCGGCATTTAAGAGGGAATTATGATTTCCCGGGAAATGTAAATTTCTTACCGTTGAATGAATATCTAAAAGTTCTCTGGATATTAGAATATCTTCTGGAAGTGTTTCCGAAAGATTGCTACAGAAATTTTCGACAGCATAATTAATAATTCTTCGTAAACTGAAATCTCCAAGGTTAGCAGCGCGCAATTCTTTTGGAACACGGTAAAATGGAATAATCTTACCTGTGTGCATAAATTCTTTTGATTCTTTTTCAGCAAGCCGGTCAAAATCCGGATGAACAAATTGTAAATGACCAAATTTTGTTAAAACCGGTTTTGCAGAGATCGCATAAAAATCGTTTTGATTAAATATGTCCTTAAAATATTTTATGCCCTGAAACCAGACGCATTCAAAAAATCCGGCATTGTCTTTCAGACGGACTTTATAAATCTGTTTCTTTCCATAACGAATAAGTTCTTTTGAAATTACTTCTCCGATAATAGTAACTTCACCTTCGTATCCGTTGCGTAAATACTGAAGCACTTTAACGCTATTTAGAATAGTGGACCGGTCGAGGTATCGGGTGGGGAAGTAATATAATAAATCTCTTACTGTATTTATCCCGATTTTGGAAAACGATTCGGAGCGTTTTGGCCCCACCGACTTTAAGTACTGAACAGATTGAGAAAGGATATCGGGCATAAATAAATTATGAATTGTGTTGGGATAAATATAATAAATAATAAATAAGTGATGAATATAATAGAATGGTGTTTACTACTCTTTTTCCGGCTTCATATCACGTGTCATAAGTTCGTAAGTAACTTTGATAGGATCTCTCTCTTCGAAGAGAATTTGATATACTGCAGAACAAATAGGTGTGGAAATTTTATGTTCCTGAGCTAATTGATGAACCGATCTGCTTGTTTCAACTCCTTCTGCAACCATCTTCATCGATTTTAGTACGTCTTTTAATTTTTTCCCTTTACCAATCTGCTCTCCAACGTACCTGTTACGGCTATGTTTGCTCATACATGTTACAATAAGGTCGCCCATACCAGATAGTCCGGAAAATGTTTCGGGACGGGCACCAAGAGCAATTCCTAATCGCGAAATTTCTGCAATTCCACGTGTCATAATAGCGGCTTTTGTGTTATCGCCGAATTTTGCTCCGTCAATTATGCCGGCACCAACAGCAATTACATTTTTTAATGCACCGCCATATTCTACACCAAGTAAATCTGTAGAAGAATAAACTCTGAAATATGAAGTGATAAATGCAGTTTGAATTTGTTTGGCAGTGTTTTCATCATTAGAAGCTGCAACTACTGCTGTAGGAATTTTACGGCTTACTTCTTCTGCATGACTTGGACCGGAAAGGACTCCAATTTGAGAATCTTTAAGATGCCTTAATTCACTTTTAATAATCTGTGATACGGTTAAAATAGTGTCTTTTTCAATTCCCTTAGCAACGCTCACAAAAGTAGTATCGCTGAAATCATATTTCTTTATCTGGTGCAGAACACTTCTAACAAACTGAGAAGGGATAGCAAGCACAATCATATGCTTGTTTGTTGCGCATTCTTCCAGAGAGTAATCTATGTTTATTTCTTTGGGTATTTTAATTCCGGGTAAATAGATTTTGTTTTCGCGGGAACGGTGAATGACTTTTGCGTAATGCTTTTTATACTCCCAGAGAGTTACATCGTGACCGTTATGGTGAAGAATAATAGCTAAGGTTGTTCCCCAGCCGCCGGCTCCGAGAACTGAAATTCTCATGTCGGGTTATTTCCTTCTAAATAAAGAAATTTTGTTCTCACTTCCTTTAAGTATCCGGTCAATATTCTTACGGTGTGTATAAATTACAAGTAGTACTAATCCGATTATAAATGGTAAAAGAGTCTGGTAGCCTTGAATTTCAACACCAAAAATATTTTCTCTTACAACCAGAATAATTGGTAGTGATACAGCCGCAGCTAAAGACCCGAGAGAAATGTAACGTGATAAGGAAACAGTAATAGTAAAAACAATCAATGCCAGAAGCATGTCAATTGTAACTAGTGTTAAAAGGAATCCTAGTGCTGTAGCAACTCCCTTTCCACCGCGGAATCCAGCGAAGACAGTCCATATATGTCCTATTACTGCACCAACACCGCAAATAATTTGAACAAGCGTGAAATCATCGAATGGAGTAATGTTACTGAACGGGAAATTATCTAAATAAAGTCTTGCAACAACAATAACAGCAATTGCACCTTTTACGGCATCCAGAATAATTGTAAGAACTCCCCATTTCCATCCCAGAACTCTAAAAACATTTGTGCCGCCGGCATTTCCACTGCCATGATGTCTTATATCTATTCCTTTTACAAGTTTGCTTAGAATAATGCTAATAGGTATTGAACCGACAAGATATGATAGAACAACTACGAAAACTAAATTGAGCATTTTACCGCCAAATTTTTTGCAAAATTATACAAATTGTAATTTATAAACAATTAAAAATAGAGCCTAGTTCAATACCTTCGAAATTGTTTCAAAAAGCAAGATATCTTCATCATTTGTTATCTTGAAGTTAAAACTTGAGCCGGGTACAATTTTTACTTTATAACCAGCATTAAATACCAGCATAGATTCATCTGTACCGATAAAATTATTTTGTTCGGCTTTTTTTATTGAATCAGTAAATATACCGTACTTAAAAACTTGAGGAGTTTGAACATAGTAAGTTTCGCTTCTATCCAAATAAGAAACAACTTCATCATCTCCTTTCATTAAGGTATCCTTAGCTTTAATCGCAACCACTGCTCCGCCAAATTCTCTTGCTGTCTTTACAGAATTTTCAATAATCTTTTCTGAAATGAAAGGTCTTACAGCATCGTGAATAAGAATAATATCATCGGAATCGGCATTGATCGATTTAACTGCATTAAATACAGAAAATTGTCTTTCGGAACCGCCTTCAACCGGTTTAAGCAATTTGGTAAAGTGATACTTTAGTTTTATTTCTTCAATGAGATTAAAATATTCTTTCTGTGCAGCAATAATAATTTTATCCACGAAACGACATTTTTGAAGAACCTCTAAAGTATACGCAATTATTTCCTTACCATTAATCCGGATGTATTGCTTTGGTAAAGAATAAGAAGTTCTTTTACCAATTCCGCCCGATGGTATGACAGCAATTACTTTCATTATAATAACAACATTGCGTCGCCGTAACTTAAAAACCGGTAACCTTCCTTAAAAGCTTTTTTATATGCTTTCATAATAAAGTCGTAATCTGCAAATGCAGCAACAAGCATCAATAATGTAGATTCCGGTTGATGAAAGTTGGTTATCAATTTTTTAGTTATCTTAAAATCATATTGCGGGAAAATAAATTTATCTGTCCATCCGAAATTCGGTTTTGAAAATCCTTCTGCAGTAACACTACTTTCGAGTGCACGGCATGTACTTGTGCCAACCACAAAAATATTCTTTTTATTCTTAAGGGCTTTATTGATTACATGGGCGGTTTCTTCGGGAACTTCGAAGTACTCGGAATCCATTTTGTGTTTGGTTAAATCTTCAACTTCTACCGGACGAAAAGTTCCAAGACCAATATGTAATGTAACAGGAACAAACATAGCACCTTTCTTCTCAATTTTCTTAATGAGAGAATTTGTAAAATGTAACGCGGCAGTAGGAGCAGCAACCGATCCGTCTACTTCTGCAAAGATTGTTTGATAATCTTCTTTGTCTTTTGGTGTTGTATCCCTTTTAATATAAGGAGGTAAAGGAGTATGCCCGATTTTTTCAATTGCCTTAAAAATATCACCGGCATCTTCATTAAAACGGACTGTTCTTCCGCGGGAGGTTGTGTTATCAATTACCTCGCACCACAACTTATCGTTGAAATAAATTCTGTTTCCAATTCTAACTTTTCTTGCCGGGTCAACAATTACATCCCAGATATTTTCTTCTTTATTCAATTCTCGTAGAACAAAGACTTCTATTTTAGCATTGGTTCTTTCTTTTTTCCCGAATAAACGGGCTTGCATTACTTTGGTTTTGTTAACAACAATTACATCGCCTTTATTAATGTAATCTACAATATCGGAGAAAGTTTTATTTTCAATTTCACCAGTAGATCTGTTCAATACCATTAGTTTTGCTTTGTCACGCGGAGAGACCGGATTTTTTGCAATTACTGTTTTGGGTAGATTGTACTTAAAATCTGATAACTTCATTTATACTCCTTTTTATTTTCTGATAATTCCGTTAATTGACGGATTCGAAGTATCTGTTTTAATCAGGATACTTCGCCCTCCCAAAATAGGGAGGGCCCAGAATTGTATCTTATTTTTTCTTATTTACTTTTTTTGATTTTGCTTTTGATTTTTTAACCGGCGTTTTTTTGGCTGTTTGCTTAACCGATTTTAATTCCTTAGCCACTGCCTGAGCTGCCGCTAATCGTGCTATTGGGACCCTAAATGGAGAACAGCTAACATAATTCAAACCGATCTTATGGCAGAACTCAACAGATTTTGGTTCTCCACCATGTTCGCCGCAAATACCAATTTTAAGATCCGGCCGAGTTGATCTTCCGCCATCAACAGCCATTTTCATAAGCTTGCCGATTGCATCAATATCAATTGATTCGAATGGATCGCCCGGAAGAATTTTCTTTTCCAGATAATCCGGTAAGAATCCGCCGATATCATCTCTTGAAAATCCAAATCCCATTTGTGTAAGGTCGTTTGTTCCAAATGAGAAGAATTGTGCGACTTCAGCTATTTTATCTGCAGTTAAGCATGCTCTCGGAATTTCAATCATTGTTCCTGTTAAGTGCGGAATTTTTTTCAATCCATATTTGGAACATACTTCATCGTGAATCTTGTTAACTATTACATATTGATGTTTTATTTCATTAACATGACATGTAACGGGAATCATAATTTCAGGGAATGGTTTCTTGCCTTCTTTAAGCAATTGAGCAGTAGCTACAAAGATTGCGCGAGCTTGCATTTCTGTAATTTCAGGATAAGTAATACCAAGACGAACACCGCGATGACCCATCATAGGATTATTTTCGTGCAGCGAGTCAGCTCTTTCATTTAGTTCATCAAGACTAATTCCAAGGCTCTGTGCTAATTTTTCCCGTTCATCCAATCTATTCGGAACGAATTCATGAAGCGGTGGATCGAGCGTTCTAAATGTAACAGGATAACCGTCCATTGCTTCCAATGTTCCTTTTACATCACTCAGCACATATGGGAAAAGTTCGTCTAAGGCATTTCTTCTTTCAGTTTCCGTTTTGGAGTGAATCATTTTTCTAAGTTTGAATAACGGTTCTTCAGAATTCTTTCCGTAGAACATATGTTCGGTTCTGAATAAACCGATTCCTTCTGCACCGAATGCTCTGGCTTTAGCAGCATCTTCCGGTGTATCGGCATTGGTTCTAACTTTCAGTTTTCTAACCTGGTCGCATATTTTCATCAATGCCTGGAAATCAGGATTTTCTTCAGCAGCTTTTTTCATTGGCAATTCACCGATGTAAACAGCTCCTTTTGAACCGTTAAGAGTTAACCATTCACCTTCTTTAACCGAGACACCGCCGGCAGTAAAATATTTTTCTTCATAATTAATTTTAATTGAACCAGCACCAACTATACAGCATTTACCCCATCCGCGTGCAACAAGAGCAGCGTGAGAGGTCATACCACCACGAGCAGTTAGAATTGCCTGTGCAGCTCTCATACCTTCAATATCTTCAGGATTCGTTTCTTCACGAACTAAGATTACTTTCTTACCTTGCTTTGCCCATTCAACTGCATCGTATGCTGAGAATACAACCTGTCCGGTTGCACCGCCGGGGCCGGCTGGTAAACCTTTTGTAAAAAGTTTTGTAGTTAATTCATGTGCAGGATCGATAATAGGATGGAGTAATTCATCAAGCTGCGATGGATTTACTCTTAATACAGCTTCTTCTTTGGTAATAAGTTTTTCTTTGTACATATCAAGAGCCATTTTAACAGCTGCAGGTCCGTTTCTTTTTCCAACACGGCATTGTAACATATAGAGCTTACCTTCCTGGATTGTAAATTCAACATCCAGCATATCACGGTAATGTTTTTCTAATAAGCGTTGAATACTATGTAACTGTTTATATGTTACGGGCATTCCTGTTTCGAGAGATGGAAGATGTTCAGTATGTTCTGTTTTACCGACTTCATTTATCGGGTTAGGAGTTCTAATACCGGCAACTACGTCCTCGCCCTGAGCATTTGTTAACCACTCACCGTAGAAATAATTTTCACCTGTAGCGGGGTTACGTGTAAATGCAACACCGGTTGCAGAAGATTCACCCATATTACCGAATACCATCGATTGCACATTAACGGCAGTACCCCAATCATCCGGAATTCCTTCAATTCTTCTGTACGAAATAGCTCTCTTGCCCATCCAGCTTTGGAACACAGCAGAAATTGCACCCCATAATTGTTCCATTGGATCTTCAGGGAATGGTTTACCGAGAACTTCTTTAACTTTCTCTTTATAGATTTCGATCAATTCTGCAAGATCATCTGCTGTAAGATCGGTATCGTTGTGAACTCCGCGAGCTTCTTTCATTTTATGAAGTTCTTTTTCCAATTGAACACGGACACCCTGGCCTTCAGCTGGTTCAATACCGGCAGCTTTTTCCATTACAACATCCGAATACATCTGAATCAATCTTCTGTGAGAATCGTATACAAATCTTGGATTGCCGGTTTTTTTAATTAATGCTTCGCGTGTTTCATTATTAAGACCAGCATTTAGAATTGTTTCCATCATACCCGGCATTGATGCACGGGCACCTGATCTAACGGAAACCAATAACGGATTTACTTTATCTCCGAATTTAGCTCCCATTTCTTTTTCAACTTTAGCAAGAGCATCCTTAACCTGTTTATCAAGTTCTTTAGGATATTTTTTATTGTTCTTATAGTAAGCTGTACAAACTTCTGTTGTTATTGTGAAACCGGCGGGAACAGGTAAACCGATATTAACCATTTCCGCTAAGTTTGCACCTTTACCGCCAAGAAGTTCTTTCATATCAGCTTTGCCTTCGGCTTTTTTACCGCCGAAGAAATAAACATACTTTGCCGTTTTTCCTTTTGCCATTACTTTACCTCCAAATGATAATGTGATTTTTTAATTATAAGTCAGTTACTTTATTTATTAATAATTTTTCAAACTCTTCCTGGTTATCAAGTACAAGTTTGATTTTCAGATAATAAATATCAATGTCATCAAGGTCTTTCGAAAACTTGATTAGCTTAACAGCGTCCTTTTGTGTAGTTAATACACAGTTTGCATTGGTATCGTAAAACTTTTTTCTTATATCCTGAATTTCTTTCAATGTATAGTTCTTATGATCCGGGAATAACATTTTATTTCTGATATCAATATTATTGTTTTCCAGTACGCTCAGAAAAGAATGAGGTCTTGCAATTCCGCAAACAACCAGACTTTTTTGCCCCTGGAACTCTACCAGTGAAAATTCGTGATGACTTTTAACATCATATATTCCGGTGGCTAAATAATAACCATGAAATACAATTTTGTCTTTGAACTTATCAGAAAGTTTTTCTGGTATATCAGCTTTTTCAGAAAATTTTCTATTTATAATAATTACATCGGCTCTTTCGAGTGATTCAAAAGGCTCTCTCATTAAACCGAGAGGAAGAATTTTTTGCTCAATATTATTTGTCTTAAGTAAAAACCTCTGGTCGATCATTACAATATCCAGGTTTCTATAAAGCCATCTATGCTGGAATGCATCATCTAAAAGAATAATATTTATACCGGAATTACTGATTAAGCGTTTAGCTCCAACGACTCTTCTTTCGGAAACAGCTGTAGGAACTTTTAGTTCATCAGAAACAAGGTACATTTCGTCTCCGCATTCATCAACAGTAGTAAAGATTTTGTTGCCATCAGAAACATAAATGTAACCGTAAGAGTTTCTTCCGTAGCCGCGGCTAAGAATACCAATCTTCTTGCTATATTTTTTTAGAATCTCTGCCAGGAATATCACCGCCGGGGTTTTACCGGATCCGCCTACAGTAAGATTGCCTACTGATATTACAAATGCATTCACCCTGGTAATTTTGAAAAATCCCTTATCAAACAAATAGTTCCTAACGCGTATTATGAACGCATACACAAATGTAAGGGGTGATAATATTATTCTAATAAAGTTTAACAACTTTCTATTGCTTCCTTCTGCAGTTTATTAAGCATTTCTTCACATTGTAAAATCATATTTGAAGTTTCATCGTAGCTTAAATTCTGCTCTATCGTAATTACATCAGAATATTTTACAAATACATTACTAAAGGGAAGAGGTAACTCGAATTTATCCCAGCTCTTAAAGACAATTTTTCTATCACAACCAATTCCGGCAAGTATAAGCGGAGCATTACCTTTCTTAGCTGTAATAACTGCACCGGCTTTCATTTTATGGATCGGTCCGGTCGGGCCATCCGGTGTAATTGCCAGTGAATATTTGTCATTGATCAAATCAAGAAGCATTACAAGAGCATCATTACCGCCGATGTGACTGGAACCGCGGACGATTTTGTAATTCCATTTTTTCAGAATATGTGCAAGTACATCGCCGTCTTTACTTTTACTTACAAGAGCAGAACAATTGATATTTCTATGTAAGTACCAGCCGATAGCCATCGAACCATGCCAGAATGCTACAACAAAATTCTGATTATTTGCTATAAGTCTTTCGATCGATTCCTTGTTATCGATTCTTATTTTTACAGTAAATAAAAGAACATCAATTAAAAAGCCGGAAGTCTTTAATCCAAAGTACCTTAATAGATTTTTTATTGAGTTACTTAGCTTCATTTAATTGGGCTAAAATTAATTCTGCTGTCCGCTTAGATGCACCGGAGTTTCCAATCTTATTTTTTATTTCACCAAGCCGGGTTTTAATATTCTCGTAATTTGTTCTATTCGCTAAAAGCTTTTTACAAGCATCGTAAATCTTAATCCTATTAACATCGTTCTGTATAAGTTCTTCAATAACAGTTTCACCAAGTATTATATTAGTCATAGCTATGTTCTTAATTTTTACAAGCATTTTGCCTAAAAAGTATGTTATGGCATTTGTAGAATAAATTACTACAAATGGAAGTTGTAAAATTCCCGCTTCCAGTGTAGAGGTTCCGGATTTAATAATCCCGATTAACGAATGCTTCATCAAATCGTAAGTGTAACCTGAAACCAGATGATAATTATTTGATTCGGCTAAATTATTAAACAGCCTCGTATCAATATTTTCTGCACATGCAACCACTACCTGTAAATTAAAATCCTTTGCCAGATTTGCCGCAGCATCGAGTGCCGGGAGAAATAATTTTTTTATTTCATGCTTACGACTTCCGGGCATTAAAAGTAAAATCTCTTTTCCCTTTTCCAGTCCTAATTTATTATACAATTCCTCTTTCGATAAATAATTATGATTATTTATCTTTTCAACAATCGGATGGCCAACATATACGGCATCAACGCCATTTCCCTGGTATAATATTTCTTCGAAAGGGAAGACAACAATCATTTTATCAACAAGATCTTTAATTTTTTTTATTCTTCCTTTTCCCCACGCCCAGACTTGAGGTGAGATATAATAAATAATTTTTTTATTCATTCGTTTCAATTTCTTTGCTATGTTTAAATTGAAACCGGGATAATCAATAAGTACAATCGTATTTATATTTTCTGTCTTTACTTTATCAATCAAGTCCTTCTGCACTTTCTTAATAAACGGTAAATGCCGGATCACCTCAATAAATCCTAAGAACGCCATCTTTTTAATATGATACCGGGCATTCATTCCGGCAGAAATCATTCTATCACCGCCTATTCCATAAATTTCAATATCAGGCTCAATTTTTTTTATTTCTCTTATTAACGAAGCACCATGCATATCACCCGAAGCTTCTCCAGCTATTATCATCAATTTCTTATTCAATTTGTAACCCAGTATAGAATAAGTAAAATGATGGTTGTTAAGGAAATTGCCTGAAGAGTTCTTCTTTCTGAACGCAATCCCATATTTAATTTGAATGGCGGTTGTTCCAAACCCGGATTTTTATACTTTTCGAATGTCGGTATCCATCGTGGTACCTTTGAAAAATAATCCTTATACTTTTCACCAAATTTATTCTCTAAAAATTGTTCTTCGTCTCTAATAATTGTGTAATATTGAAAGAAAAAAAACAGAGCAGCAATAATTAACAGGTATGGATATAATGCCATAGACATTACACCTATTCCAATGTAAATAACCATGTTGCCGAAATAAAGTGGATTCCTTACATGAGCAAATGGACCCGATACTACTAAATAAGTTCCGCCAACACCACCACCGGTTGTGCGGGTTTCGCTTCCGGCATAAGAAACACCCCATAGACGGAAGAATTCACCTACTAATACAATTATAAATCCAACAGAGAGACTTGTTATTGTGGCTTCCTGAAATACAATCATAAGCAATAAAAAGGGGAGAGGTGAGTAACTCCTGTACTTAAATATTTTTTTCGAAAGTTCTTTCATTATCAACCTTGTATATAAATTTCTTTTCTCTTTAGTTCAGCTTGATGGCGTTTCTTAAGCCGCTTTTTTCCTTTAAGCTGTTCCAATTTTGTTGTTACATCATCAAAACTGTTGAACGGGAAATAAGTTATCCTGTTCATCTCGCAATATTTTAATAACGAATTCTTAGCGAAAATAAAATCGCAGTATTGAGCCGGACACACATCCGACCATCCGTCGCCAATGTAAACAGTGTATTCATCATCCGAACTGTAACTTAAAATGTGATTCCTTTTACAGTTTGCACATCTGTCGCATTCTTCATCGGTATGAGGGAAAACCGGAATTAATTTATTATCCTCGAAAAAATGTTTATTTGAAAAAACTTGCAGTGATAATAGATTCTCGCGTTCTAAAATCCTGTTAATGTATAAATCTAACCCATCGCTTAGAATCCTTAATTCAAATCCATTTCTCTCGCTATAATCTCTGAATTTTATAAATGTTTCGTCAATCCCGATTGAAGTTAAAAACTGTTCGAAAGTAATGAGATCGAAATTATCAATAGTATTGCACAACAACTGCCAGCTTTGCTTTGCATTTATTTTTTTATTTATCCAGTCTTCAATAATTGTTTGTGCTTTTAACGGATCGCCAAACTTTAGGAACATAGTTTCGCCAACATCTTGCTGTGTAATTGTCCCATCGAAATCAACAAATATTTTAAAAGTTTTATCGTTCATTCATTACTTAATTATTACTTTTTTCCTGTGCTTCAGGGATCTCTTCGAACCTTACACCAACAAGTTTTGAGATGCCTTCTTCCTGCATAGTAACTCCATACATTGTTTCTGCGGCTTCCATTGTTCGTTTGTTGTGAGTTACAATAATAAATTGAGTTCTATCGCTGAATTCTTTTAGCAATCTTGTAAACCTGTCGATATTGGCGTCGTCCAATGGAGCATCAACTTCGTCCAGAATACAGAAAGGACTTGGTTTAACAAGATAAATAGCAAAGAGAAGAGCTGTAGCGGTAAGTGTTTTTTCACCTCCGGATAAAAGTTCGATGGATGTAGGACGCTTACCTTTTGGTTTAGCAACAATTTCAATTTTAGCTTCCAGCGGGTCAACATTTTCTTCCAGTAATAAATCAGCTTCGTCGCCTGGATTGAACAATGTCTGGAATATATTTATAAAATTTTGTCTTATCTGTTCAAAAGTATCCAGAAATAATTTTTGCGCGGTGTCGTTAATTTCATTTATAGTTTTAATAAGATCTTTTTCAGAATCAATCAAATCATCCCGCTGCTTATGAAGAAAATCCAATCTTGATTTTTCCTCTTCGTATTCGGAGTATGCAAGTAAGTTTACAGGACCGATGTTTTTCAGCTTTTCTTTATATGAATGAACTTCTTTTGTTGTTTCCTCAAAGTTGAAGCTTTCGAGATCATCATACTGTTTAAGAGTAATCTCGATTGAATAATTTTCCTGGATATGCTCTTGAATGTTCTGTATTCTAAAATTCATTTCGTTTTCTTTTATATCCAGTGAATGAATCTGGTCTGAGACTTCCTGACGTTTATTCCGCAATTCATTGAGTTGTTTTTCAAACTTTGTGGCTTCCTCTTTAATCAGTCGTAGCTTTTCGTCAATTTCCGATTCTTCTTTTATAAGAACATTCCTGATGACAATTATATTTTCCAAAACGGTTTTAGTTGATTCAATCGCCGTTAAAAGCGAAGTGGTTTCGCCGGTATTGCTTTCTAACTCTTCTTCTCGCTTAGTAATTCCGTTCTGAATTAATTCAATATCATTTTTAGAACGGTTTATTGAATCATGGAAATTGTTTATCTGACCTTTAATTCTTTCGAGTTCAAGGCGTGCAGAATTTTGTGAGTCTATTAACTGGTTGAAATTTTTCTCGAATTCATTTAGGAAATTTTCTTCATTACTAATATTATGATCGAGAGAGGATTTGTCAGTACCAAGCTGATTCAGAATTCCGTTTATAGATTCGAGCTGCTTATGTAAGAGATTCGATTTTTCTACGAACTCCTGAATTTCTTTCTGAGAATTCTCAATCTCTTCGTTTGCTTTTTTATGTTCGAACTCTAATTGTGAAGTCTGCTTCTCTATATTAGCAATATCGTTTGCAATTAACTTCTGACTATCGCTAAGGTTTTTCAAATCAATTTTAGAAAGTTTTAATTCTGCATCGGCAATTTGTGATTTTAATTTCTCAAGCTGGGATTCGTGTTTAGGATATTCCGCTTTCAAATTTTCCAGAAGTTGTTTTCGTCCGAACAGGGTTTCATCCTGTTTTGGCATCGATCCGGCTTCAATAATCCCGTTACTTTTAATTAAGTCGCCGTCAAGAGTCACAAAGTCGAAATCACTGTATTTATTATGGAGTTGAATAGCGTCATTTAGCCCTGAAGTAATTACAACTCTTGATAAAACCTGGTGGAAATATTTTTGCCATTTAGTATCCGACTCGACAAAATCTTTTGCCCAGCCGACAAATGTAGGTTCTTTTTCAAGTTTCCTGGATTTTTTAGAAAACCTGTAAGATGAATATTTATCGAACAAAGATTTATTGTTATTGAGACCATTTTTAAGAAGGTAGAAAGAAGCTTTACCCAGGTCATTTTTCTTTAAGTAGCTGATTGCACTTTGTAATTCGTCAACAGATTCAATCAATAGATTATTCAGAACAGTTTTTAATCCCGCTTCAAGTGCAAATTTGTATTTATCCTGTGTGTTGCCAACATAAGCAAAAATATTTTTTTCCGATTGACTCCAGTCTTTGTTTTCTAACAGGATTTTTGAACCTTTTGAAATTCCCTCGAGGTTTGAAATCAGTGTTTGAATAAACTCAATCTTCTCTCTTAATCCAGTAAGAACTGCCTTCTCTTCAATCTCTTTTTCTTTTAATGAATTTAGAAGTGATTCTAATTCAGATTTTTCTTTTTCTCTTAATGCAATTTGAAGACCGGCTTCGCTTAATTTTTTTTCTGCATCGAGCTTCTCATTGTTAAGCTCTTCTATAAAACCAACAGTCTTTGCTATTCGTGTCGTAATATTTTGGATCTTCCCGTTTAACTTTTCAATGTTGGACGAGTGGGAGTCTAATTCTTTTTGAATTACTGATTTAAGATTATCCTTATCGGATATTTCTTTTATCAGATTATATCGATCATCAATTAATTGCCTTAACTCCAATTTCTTAAGATCAAGCGCGTTGCGCTTTTCTGAAATAGCACTTTCTTTTTCATTTATTTCCAGGGATTTCTGAATTTCACTATTCTTAAGTGAGTTTAATTCTTCTTCTAATGCTCTAATATTATTGTCTGTTTGAACAATTCTTTGCTTATACTCTTCAATTTCGTTAACAAGTCTGGCATGGTTTATCTTAAGTGAATTCAGCCTTTCTTCGGAAACAGAAATATTTTTTTGATTAATGTGTAATTGCTCGGTATTGGAGGATAACTCATTCCGCTTATCACTTAACTCTCTTTCAATTGTATTGATCTTTTCTCTGTAAATTATTAATTCGTTTTCAATTGTTCTTATTTCAGTATCAATTGACTCTTTGTTCAGGTTAAGATTTGAAACGTCACTTTTAATGTTTTCATTCTTTAGAGTATATAGTGCAAACTCTCTTTCGGCAAGGTCAATTTCTTTATCTCTTAAAACCGATTGAATTTGATTGTATTGATCTGCGCGTTTTGCCTGTCGTTCCAAAGACCGCACAGTTTTTTCAACTTCTGAAACTATATCATTTACACGTGTTAGGTCTGCTTTTACATCTTCAAGTTTCTTAAGAGAAAGTCTTCTTCTCAACTTATACTTATTTACACCCGCTGCTTCTTCAAATAGTCTTCTTCTTTCTTCGGCTTTGCTGCTTAGAATTGTTTCAACCATTTTTAATTCGATAACAGAATAGGCATTTGTGCCCATTCCTGTATCCATAAAAAGATTTGTTATGTCTTTGAGTCGGCAAATATTTTTATTTAACAAATATTCACTTTCGCCGGATCTAAAAATTCTGCGCGTTATAGTAATTTCGGAATATTCAGTAGGAAGAATTCCACGGTCATTTACAAGAGTAAGGGACGCTTCAGACATTCCCATCGGTTTTCTTTCGCGGGTTCCATTGAAAATTACATTCTCCATCTTGTCGCTTCTTAACGTAGTTGTTTTCTGTTCACCAAGCACCCATCTTATTGCGTCAACAATATTAGTTTTGCCGCAACCATTAGGTCCAACTATTCCGGTAATTCCGCGGTTAAAAGCGATGTTTGTTCTATTTGCAAACGACTTGAAGCCGAAAATTTCTAATTTTGATAAAAACAATTGATCCCCTTAAAAAGAGATTAAACTATATTGTTTAATTGAATTGTTTAGATAATAAAGGGTAGAATTTGTCAGTTGAAAATATGCTGCTACTCCGGTAATCAATAAAATTATGATTACAAGTCCATACAGAGAAACTGTTAGTTTGCGTACTTCAAATAGTACGTGTATTCCTTTAAATATCCTTTGTAAAATCCATAACCAGAATAATAGAACTACTATAATTAGTATTGAATTATAAGTGCTGATTGCCAAAATTTTATATAAAATTAGTTCAACTGGAAGTAAAATTGTAAAAGGAAGTAATCCCCATATTATCATAAAGAAGATACTGCTTAACTGAACCTTGGTTTTAATCAAGAAGGATGCTGCTTTTATAATTATACTTAGAAAAACAATTTTTAGAATTACCAATAGAAATATAATGATGAAACCTTTCTCGGGGTTCCATGCCAGAGAACTAAAACCTTTTATTATAGATGATTCTCCGAATGAGAGCAGAAGCTTTTCAACGAGAATGTTTGTTCTTAAATAATAAAATAAAATTGTAAAGAAGAGAGAAATAGAACCGGATTCAACAATAAGTAAAATAAATGTGTGAACACCCGAAATAATTCTTTGATCTCTAATATCTGAATAAAAATTAAATGGGCGGAAAAAAGCTCTGCTGCACTCGTCGCGGAATTTTCTGCTTGTATTAATTAATAGAGCCATTAATATTGAGAGACCAAGAGCAATTAAAATGAAAATTAATTTGTTCTCATCTTTTCCGTTACCGATCGGGATAGTTACCTTATCTTTATTATTTAACTTAGCAACAATCACTTTATAGATAAGGTTATTAGAAGTGGGGGTGTTATTAAAAATTCCAAGTTGATAGTTTACTTCATTACCGCCATATAAGGATTTAAAATCGCCGTTATAATTGTATAAAGTATTAATGAAGAAACCGGCTAAATTATTGTTACGGGTTACATCAATAATCTGTCCGAAATATTTTGCCTTTGCTTCGGTAGAGTTCTTCAATAAGTATCCGCCGGAAATTCCATAGTAATTAGGGTAATTTACTTCTGATAGGAAGTAATTACTTTTATTTGTTTCATTACTTAAAATTTCCAATGCCTCAGTTAATTTATCGGGTGGTGTTGAATAAATCTCTATTCCAATTAAATCTAATCCATCAATTTTTTCTTTTTGAATTCCAACAAATGAGCCATACGTGATTATTCCTGTCCCATTATTATTTGTAAGGATGTTGGAAATATAATCCTCTGTTAAAGTTGAATTTGCCAGAAATGAGCTTCCAATTCCCCAAAATATAGCTGTTGAAAATATTCTATATGATTCAATCATTTCATTGAACCGGCTAAGGGTTCTTGTTCTAAATTCTGCATCAGTTAATAATTCTTCCGGTACAGAGTTTAGAGGTAATTCTACTAAAGCTATTAATCCTAATCGATTGCATAAATTTATTGCATCCGGATTCGGGTAAGCTTTAGCAAACCGAATTGAATTAAAACCGGTACTTTTTATAAAAGTAAAATCTCTTTTTAATTTTTCTAAATAACCGTTTTTTATTATTTCGCTCTCATTAACTATGTAGGTTATTCCTTTAAGGGAAAATGAATTGTTATTAAAAAATAATTTTTGATTTTTATTTTCAATTCGGAATAATGAAAGCGTTTTTTCTGCCTTATCAATAATTTGTTTGTTTGCCAAAAGTGAAAGTTCGGCTTTATAAATATTTGGAGTTTCCGTCGACCAGAGAGTGGGATTGGTGATATTAAATTTAAGTAATTGTTCTAATTGTTTTGTATTTGAAAATGTTAATGGGAAATCATAAGAAAAACTATTTCCGGTAAAATTTTGAGGAATCAATTTTAGATTTATTAATACTCCATCTTTACCAGTCATTTCTTTATTTAACATGTCAATATTTTCTATCGCAACTTTAATTTCTCCACTTGCAGAAGAGAGACTAGGATCGAGTAAGTAATTAATTTTGAACTGAGAAAAATGGGTTCTGGGTAATACTTTAATAAATATATTTCTATAAATTCCGGTAGATTTTTTGGGGAATAAAAATCTTTGCTTTAATGGGATCGTCTTTTTAGAGTCTAAGCTGTTATCAATTCTAAAAATAATTTTATTTGGTAAATCGGCTTTGAGCAGGTCAAAGGGTAATTCTATTTCGAATGGGATTTCTCCAATTGATCTTTTAAAAATATTGTATCCATTCAAGAAAATTTCAGTAGAGTAATTGATTCCACCCCACAATAATTTTATTACAGAATTATTTATTTCATCATCGGATAAATTAATTTCATTTTCAAAATAGAGTGATTCAGCTCCATCCCAGGTACAAGGGATATTTACTTTAACATAATTCTTATCATCGGGGTTAAGATAAACCTTCCAGCCTTTATTCAGATCAATCAATTTACCATGATGATGAGGCTTAATTGTTGAATCTGATGGAAAAGGGGGAAGCGATTTAACCTTAATTTGCGCAGAAATCGAAAAAGGTAAGAGGTTAATTAAAAGAAAGAGAATCTTTAATTTTTTTGCCATTTTATGGTGAATTATCCAAATAAACCCTTAAATATACTAAAAAACCGAGGGCATATCAATTGAAGAATGCTATAAATTCACCCAAAATCAATGTTTTTACAATTTTATTCAGCGGATTCAACAATTTTAATAAAAGAATCCGATTTTAAGCAAGCGCCACCTACTAACGCACCATCAATATCAGGCTGAGACATCAATTCATTGGCATTTTCCGGTTTTACACTTCCACCATATTGAATTATAGTATTATCTGATAGGTAAGTTGAATATTCCCTTTGTAAAAGATCTCTGATAAATTTGTGAACTTCCTGAGCCTGATTAGGAGTTGCGTTTTTACCTGTTCCGATAGCCCAGACCGGTTCATATGCAATGATTATACTTTGTATTTCTGATTCACCCAGGTCTTTTAATCCAGCAATGAGCTGTCTTCGAATTACGTCAAAGGTTTTATCATTTTCCCGTTCTTCAAGTGTTTCGCCAATGCAGAAAATCGGTTTAAGATTATTTGCTAAGGCAGCTTTTAGTTTTAAATTAATTGTCTCGTCAGATTCTTTAAAAATTGTCCGCCGCTCTGAGTGACCTATAATTACAAATTCACATCCGACACTTATTAACATCTTTGCAGATATTTCACCTGTATAAGCACCACTCTCTTCATAATACATATTTTGTGCACCTAAAGAAATACTTGTTCCTTTTAATAATGCATTAGTAGTTTCTAATGATGTAAACGGAGGACATATAATAATTTTCGTTTTATAGTTTTTCCCGATCAATGAATTCTTAATTTCCGAAATCAAACTAATTGATGCATTCAGGTCATTATTCATCTTCCAGTTGCCGGCAACAATTTTTGTTCTCATTATATACCTTATTTTAATCTATATAAAAATTCTTAGTTAACAGCTTCAACTCTTCTTATACCGGGAACCTCGCGTATTAGAACTCTTTCAACACCAGCCCTGAGTGTCATTTGTGACATTGGACAGCTGACACATGCGCCTGTTAGTTTTACTTCGACAATTCCTTCCTGCGTTACATTTACTAATTCAACATCGCCACCATCAGCTTTTAAATAAGGACGAATCGATTCTAAAGCTTTTAATACTTTTTCTTTCAATAATTCACTCATCATTTTCTCCTTAATTCTCTCCTAAAGAAATATCAATTTTAGGAGTTTTTACAGATAATGTGTTTATACTAATCTGGGCTGCCAGATTTTTACTTATTTCCAGAATCTTTAATGATTCATCCGAATCCGGTTCTCCGAACACAATCGGTTTACCATCATCACCACCAATTCTAATATTAGGGTTAATTGGAATTGCCCCTAAAAGTGGAAGTGATAATTCGCTGGCCAATTTACTTCCGCCACCCGACCCAAATATATCATATTTTTTCTTTGTATCAGGTGCAATAAAATAGCTCATGTTCTCAACTATACCAAGAATAGGAACATTAACACGCTGGAACATTCTAATTGCTTTTCTCACATCAATTAACGAGACATCTTGTGGAGTTGTAACGACTACTGCACCTGTAAGCGGAATAGTCTGTACAAGCGTTAACTGAATGTCACCGGTTCCCGGAGGTAGATCAAAAATGAGATAATCCAGTTCATCCCAATGAACATCGGACATAAATTGTTTTATAGCACCACTTGCCATTGGTCCACGCCATATTACCGGTGCATCATCTTCAATCAGGAATCCGATCGATATAACTTTAATACCAAAATTTTCGAGTGGAAGCATCTTGGCAGTTTGAACATCCTGGAAAACTCTCGGTTTCTCCTTAATACCCAGCATAAGTGGAATACTTGGACCATATATATCAGCGTCAATTAAACCAACTTTAGCACCTAACTTTGCAAGTGCAACTGATATATTAACAGCGACAGTACTTTTTCCTACACCGCCTTTTCCGCTGGCTACGGCTATTGTGTTTTTTACACCGGGAAGAATTGTATTTTTTCTTTCATCCAAATTTGCACGGACTTTAGCAGTCATCTCAATTGTTATTTTACCGACTGACGGAAAATGGGACTTTATTGCATCTATACAATCATCTTTTATTTTATCTTTTAATGGACAAGCCGGGGTAGTCAATTCTACAACTACTAGAACATCATTATCATGAATCTTGATATCTTTAATCATGTTTAAGGATACAAGATCGCGGTTTAAGTCTGGATCATTTACAGTTCTTAATGCTTCTAGAATTGTATCTGGTTGCAATTTGGACATTAATTCTCCTAAAATTTGACATGAAAGATAAGGATTTTACTTTTTCTTACATAAACAAACAAATAAATTTAACATAGACTATATTAGGTAAAAATTTTAGATTCTGTAAACAGTCTTGACTTAATTGTTAAGCAAGCTTAACTTTGTTCAAAAAATAATTTATGTCAACTATTTCAAAAGAAAATTACCTTAAAGCAATATTCAGTTATAGTACTGAACTGGATAATAATGCATCAACTACTATGATTGCAAATCATCTTTCCATTTCAAGTTCTGCAATTAGTGATATGGCAAAAAAATTATCTAAAGAAGGATTAGTTAAGTATGAAAAATATAAGGGGATTATGCTAACTCCTCATGGCGAGAAAGCTGCTTTAAAAGTAATTCGAAGACATAGATTATGGGAATTATTCTTAATGAATGTTCTTGGATTGGATTGGAGTGAAGTGCACAATGAAGCTGAAAAACTTGAACATTATAGTACGGACTTCCTTATAGATAAGATTGATGAATACCTGGGTCATCCTGATTTTGATCCTCACGGGCATCCGATACCCAAAAAAAATGGATCAATACCGGAGATACCAAATGTTATTCTGCTAGCCGAGGCCGAGACTAATAATAAATATGAATTAATTAGTGTTAATGACAAAGAAAGTGAGCTGATAAATTTTCTGAAGAAGGTCGGATTAAAATTAAATTCTAAATTAGAGATTGTTGATAAACTCGATTATGATAACTCAATTTCTGTAAGGGTTAACAAGAAAAATATAACTCTTAGCAAGAAAGTTTCTGATAATCTTTTTGTAAGATTAATAGAGGGATAAAAAGAAATTATGAGCGATAGTTTGATTCTTGTAGTTTTACTTCTTGCGGTTTCAATACTCGCGTTTATTTTCTATCCTGAAAAAGGATTATTAAACAAATGGCGAAGTATAAAATCCAATAACGAAAAAATTTTGTTAGAGGATACTCTAAAACACCTTTTTGAATGTGAATATAATTCAACTGATTGCACATTGACAAGCATAAGCGGATTCCTTTCAACTTCACAAGGGCAGTCTTCCAAAATAATTGTAAAACTTGAGGAAATGGGTTTAGTTAAGCCGATAGGTACTAAAATATATTTGACCCCGGAAGGAAAATCCTATGCATTAAAAATTATTAGAATTCACCGACTCTGGGAAAAACATCTTGCCGATAATACTAGTATCAGGGAAGAAGAGTGGCATACATTAGCAGAGCTCGAAGAACACAAATTGACAGATGATGAAGTAAACCGGTTAGCGGCAAAATTAGGTAACCCTCTTAAAGATCCTCATGGAGATCCAATTCCTAGTGAAAATGGTGAAATACCGGAACAGAAAGGGATAGAATTAGCGGATCTTAAGGAAGGGGATATTGCTAAAATTTATCATATAGAAGATCAACCGCTGAAAGTTTTTTCTAAATTAACTTCTCTAGGTCTTTCTCCCGGTATGATTATTAAACTTATTGAGAAAAATAAAAACAATATCAGAATTGAATGTGAAGGCGAAGAAATAAATATCAATCCAATTCTTGCACTGAATGTACAAGTAGTTTCAATAAGTGATAGCGAGGAGCTAATCGAAAGCCATGACACTTTATCGAATATTCCGGTTGATGAAGAAGTGATTATTGTGGGACTATCTAAATCTTTGCGTGGACAGCAGAGAAGACGATTGCTCGACTTTGGTATAGTCCCCGGCACAGTAATCAAAGCAAGATTGAAAAGTTTGAGCGGAGATCCTACTGCTTACGAAGTTAGAGGTACTACTGTAGCATTAAGAAAAAATCAAAGTGATAAAATATTTATTAAGCGAAAGAATATTGTATGAATTCATTCAATAATGAAAACTGCGCAAATTGTCCTGCTCATAATTTAAACAACCTGGTAAAACTTGGAATTGACATGAGCAATTTCGACTTTGTTGTTGCATTGGCAGGTAATCCTAATACAGGAAAAAGTACTGTATTTAATAGTCTAACAGGATTAAGACAGCACACAGGTAATTGGCCTGGTAAAACAGTTGGCCGGGCTGAAGGTGGATTTATTTATTCAAATAAAAGATTCAAAATTGTGGATCTCCCCGGTACTTACTCTTTACTATCAACCAGTACAGATGAGGAAATTGCAAGAGATTTTATTTTGTTTGGACAACCTGACGTAACGGTTATTGTAATAGATGCTACCAGATTGGAAAGAAATTTGAATCTTGCTTTACAGGTGCTTGAAATTACTGATAGAGCCGTATTATGTCTAAATTTAATTGATGAAGCAAAACGGCATAAAATAAAAATTGATGATAGAAACCTTTCTAAGGTATTAGGAATTCCGGTAATTCCAACAGCTGCACGCCAGGGAGTTGGTATACAGGAATTATTAAAAAGCATTTATGATGTTGCCAGCGGTTCTTATATCTGTAAACCTTATAGGATAAGCAGCGATATTAAAGGTGTTAATAAAGCAGTGGAGGAAATAAACAGAATGCTCAAACAAAAATTCCCCAATTTACCAAATACAAGATGGATTGCTCTGCGATTGCTCGAAGGAGATCAGAGGATTATTGATGCAGTCCACTCAGGTGAAATAGCGGAATTAGCTCATTAATAATTTAGAAGAGTAATATGAAAATTGATACAAAACATGATGACCCAATAATTGCAACTGCAAATAAACTCCGGTGGGAAGTTGGTGATTATTTCCATGATTCATTAATCGAATCGATTTATAAAGAAGCAGAAGTTATTTCCGCTAAAGTTGTAACTACTGCGGGAAAAAAATCTCAATTTGATTTTGATAAATTCATTGATCGGGTAGTAACAAGTAAATGGACCGGCTTTCCAATAATGTTCTTGCTTTTAGCTGCTGTTTTCTGGATTACAATTATTGCTGCTAATTATCCTTCCGGATTAATTGCCAGTGTTCTTGTCGATACGATTCATCCTTTATTAAAAAATCTTGCGACTTCCATAAATATTCCCTGGTATATTAACGGCGTTTTAATTGATGGTGCCTATCTTGCAATGGCATGGGTGATAAGCGTAATGCTTCCACCAATGGCAATATTTTTTCCGATTTTTACTTTGTTAGAAGATTTTGGATATTTACCTCGTGTTGCGTTCAATATGGATAATATTTACAGACGCGTAGGTGCTCATGGAAAACAAGCATTGACAATGACTATGGGATTCGGTTGTAATGCAGCCGGAGTAATTGCCGCCCGAATTATTGATAGTCCGCGTGAACGTCTAATAGCAATTATCACGAACAATTTTTCACTTTGTAACGGCAGATGGCCTACACAAATATTAATTGCAACAATTTTTATCGGCAACCTTGTACCGCCAATTTATGGTGGAATTGCATCAGCGGCTGCTGTAGTAAGTGTTGCTTTACTTGGAATTTTTTTCAGTCTTGTTGTTTCATGGTCATTATCAAAGACCGTGCTAAAGGGAGAAGCTTCCGCATTTAGTTTGGAACTTCCACCATACAGACCACCAAGAATTCTACAAACATTATACACATCGCTAATTGATAGAACTCTATTTGTATTATGGCGTGCAATTATATTTGCAATTCCGGCTGGTATTGTTATCTGGCTGGTTGCAAATGTTAATATTCAGGGAATAAGTTTAGCTGAATATTTTATTCGATTTGTTGATCCGTTTGCACTCTTTATAGGTTTGAATGGAGTAATTATTCTTGCTTATGTTATAGCAATACCTGCAAATGAAATAGTAATTCCAACCGTGCTGATGTTAACTGTATTAGTCACAGGTGTTTCCGGTGTTGGTTCCGGTTCGGGCGTAATGTTTGAATTAAATAATATTGAAGATGTTTCAATGCTGCTTAAAGCCGGAGGATGGACTACACTTACAGGAATAAACTTAATGTTGTTCAGTTTGCTTCACAATCCTTGTTCTACAACAATTTTTACAATCTATAAAGAAACTAAAAGCTGGAAATGGACTTTATTAGCAACATTATTACCAATAATGATGGGTATAACAATTTGCTTTCTCGTTGCACAGCTATGGAGAATTTTTGCTTCTGTGTGAATCGAATAATTAAAATATGTTTCTATTTCACTCTCAGTTTGTTATTGAATTTCGATTCACAAGCACAAAGTAAGTCTTCGGAAATAATCACCGACCGTCCCCTAATTTCTAAGTCCGCATTTTTAGTCCCGGTTAATGATATTCAATTTGAATTCGGTTTTGAATACCAGAGACAAAAAATTTATAAAAATAATTTTACAGAAGAACATGAAAATTTGATTCTTGGCAATACTCAAATAAGGCATGGATTAAGTGAAGTAGTTGAACTAAGGATAGGAGCTGAATATTTTACTGGTAGAGTACTTAATTCAGGTATAGAAAACATTTCTAAAGGAATTAGGGGAGTATTTGTAGGTTCCAAAGTACAATTGAGAAAGAACCAGGATATTATTTCTGATGCTGCTTTAATAATCAATGTTAACCTGCCAAATGGCAATGTAAATTTAAGACCAAAGGAAATGGAGCCGGGTTTTATTGTTGCGGTTTCTCAAAATCTTGGTAAAGGTAATTTAGTATGTGCAAATATTGGGGGACAAAGAAATAGCACCATCGGAAAATTCGAGTATATTTTTGCTGCTTTTTTAATATACAAAGTTGTAGAAAGAACCGTATTGTTTTTAGAGTTTTATGATAAGACTGAAAAATATTTTCTGAAGAATCCAATTACAGATCTTGGTCTTACATATCTGCTAAAAAATAATCTACAGGTCGATTTCTCAATTGGGGGATTGTTATTCAGTGAACAAAAGAACATTTACGGAAAGATTGGATTTTCAATTCGTTTTCCGGATTAGAAAACTATCTCTTTATTTTATTTTCCTTCTTGCTTTCAGCTTTTTTTATCGCATAGTCAATCATGTACTCCTGATGATTGAGCGTTGCTTCGGTAAATACTTTTCTATTAAAAATGTATTTACCTGTTGGCAATAAAACTCTACTTTTTATATTATCGAACAGACAGGGAAATAATATTTCTTCTTTAATATATTTTTTAAGATCATGGTCGAGTACCGGGAAGGTTGTTTCAACCCTTCTATCAAGATTTCTTTGCATGATATCTGCACTGCTTAAATAGAATTCTTCATTACCATTATTATAGAAATAATAAATTCTACTATGTTCAAGAAATCTTCCAACAATGCTGATAACTCTAATATTTTCGCTTGAACCCGGAACATTCGGAACCAGGCAGCAGATCCCTCTTACAATTAAATCAATTTTTACTCCCCGGTTCGATGCCTCATAAAGGGCTGCAATTAGTAGGGGATCTACAAGGGAGTTCATCTTAAAAATTAAATGTCCGTTCCCACCCGCTAAGACATTTTTTATTTCTCTATCAATTAATTCCAGAAACCTTTCCCTTTGATTGATGGGGGCTACACAAAGTTTTCTATAACTTTTTTGTTCTGAGTATCCCGTTAGATAATTAAAAATCTCAGAAACATCCGCACATATATCTTCATCTGTTGTAAATAAACCCAAATCAGTATATAATCTTGATGTAAATAAATTATAATTACCCGTACTCAAATGAACATACCGTTGAACTCCCTCAACTTCTTTTCTTACTACAAGCGACATTTTAGCATGAGTCTTAAGTCCCAACAATCCATAAACAACATGAACACCGGCTTTTTCCAATTCACGGGCCCAGAAGATATTGTTCTCTTCGTCGAATCTGGCTTTCAGCTCAACAAGTACTGCAACCTGTTTCTTTCTTTCGGCTGCTTCAATTAAATATTTTACTATTGGAGAATTCGAACCGACTCTGTAAAGTGTCTGTTTTATTGCAAGAACGTCCGGGTCCCGGGATGCTTCTTTAATAAAGTCTTCTACCGGTGCAAATGAATCGTAAGGATGATGCAATAAAATTTCATTTCTCTTAATAAGAGAAAAGATATTTTCCTCTTCAAGAAAAATTTTAGGTGTAATAGGGTGAAATGGTTTTTCTTTTAAGTGGGGGAGCGGTAAATCGTAAATAATCATTACATCGCTTAATCCAAGGTTGCCGCCTATTATATGAAGATCGTTTTTTGATATTTCCAGGTTCTCAATCAAAGTTTCAATCATGTATTCGGGCATTTGACTTTCAACTTCTAATCTAACAACGGAACCGAATTTTCTCTGTTTAATATTCTCTTCGATAAGTTGAAGAAGATCATCGGCTTCGTCTTCCTGTATTTCGAGATCTGTATCCCTTGTAATTCTAAACCTGTATGCCTCAACAATTTCCATCCCTGGAAAAAGTAAATTCAAGTTGGATCTTATTAAATCACCAATCCATATATATTTATAACTTCCATTTACGTTACCATTGGATGGTTTTGTTTTAGCAACTTGATCCAGCCTTAAAAGACGAGGTAAAATACTTGGTACCTTTACTCTTGCAAACTGTTTTTCTCCGTTTGGTTTCTTAACAAGAATTGCAAAGCTCAAACTTAAATTTGAAATGTAGGGGAAAGGTCTTCCGGGATCAAAAGCCAGCGGAGTTAAAATGGGGTAAATTTCTTTCAGGAAATACTTATTTAATCCGTCTCGCTCTTCTTTTGTAAGCTGGTTAAGCTCACAGATAAAAATTTTATTTTCGTTTAATTGAGGAAGGATCTCGTTCTCCCAATAATCATAAATCTGCTTAAGCATCGGTTGTACGTTTTTTTCAATAAGCCGGATTTGCTCATGCGGGGTTAAACCATCAATAGATGTATCGAACACATTTGCCCGGATTTGTTCTTTTAATCCGGAAACACGTATCATATAAAATTCATCTAAATTCGAGAAGAAGATCGAAATAAATTTAATTTTATCTAGAAGCGGAAGATCGGGATTAAGAGCTTCTTCCATAACTCTTCTATTAAATTCTAGCCAGCTTAAATCGCGGTTAAAAAAATTCTCCGGATTATAATATTTTTTAAGATAATCTTTAGACAACAACATTTTTATTCTTTACTGCTCCGATTCTTAATACTTTATTAATCTTACAATGCTATTTGCTAAACTTTTTTGCTGAAGAATAGCTCTCCAGATTATAATCAATTAAATTCTCAGGCATATGTAATCTCTTTATTTCCACTTTAGCTTTAGCTAAAAATTCTTCTGCTAGTGTATTGTGATAGTCAGAGAAAATTACAATTTCTTTAATCCCAGCAGTTATAAGAGCTTTAGCGCAATTAGTACAGGGCATGTTAGTAATGTATGCTGTTGCACCCTCTGTGCTAATTCCATGCGAAGAGCATTGAAGAATTGCATTCATCTCTGCATGTATAGTTCTGATGCAATGGTTATCTACAATAAGGCAGCCAATATCTTCACAGTGTTCATCGCCGGGTATAGAACCGTTATATCCTGTTGATAGAATCTGTTTATCTTTTACCAGAACACATCCGCAATGCATCCTTGGGCAGGTTGCACGTTCTGAAACAAGCATTGCAACTTTCAAGAAATATTCATCCCACGAAGGACGCTTTTTTCTACCAGTCATTTATTCCCCATATGGTTCTATGGCAAATTTAAGAAATTAAATTCTATTATGCGGTGGGAATAGGATCGATTTTGCTGAATAAAAAGACTGCTGTGGTCGAGGGCGCTTCCACAGCAGTTAGATTTGTTTACAGAGGGTGCTTATGTGTAGTCAAACTAGATGACTGTATTAACTTTGACAAAGATTATACCATTTGAATTTTCAATCAAGTGAATTTACCAGACTTAAAATTTGTTGGAATTTAACAGAAAATTGAAGGGGGCAGAGTTTTCCTGATTATGATTAGATCGGGTGACGGTAAAAAGCCGGAAATAATTTCAAGTAATAATTTCCGCTTTCATCAAAACTATTTTAAAAGTGGTCCCTTCATTAATAACAGAATTTTTAACAAAAATTTTCCCCTTGTGATAATTTTCAATAATCCTCTTTGATAAACTTAATCCAAGTCCCCAACCTCTCCGTTTTGTTGAATAACCCGGACGGAAAATTTCTTTTCTTTTATTGTGTTCAATTCCTTTTCCATTATCCGATACTTCTATTTCAAGGCTCTTTTTATTATCTAAAACAACAAAATTAATTTTTCCATCTTTATTCTCTATTGCATCAAGTGCATTCTTAATAAGATTTTCAATTACCCATTCAAAGAGTTCGGGATTCAATTTTGCTTTTATATTTTTATCTCCTTCAACTGTAATCTCAACATTTTTACCTAATTGAGGAAGACGTCGCTCAAAATATTTAATCACTCGTTCAATAGAATCCATTGGGGAGTCGTCAACCAGATCCGGTTTGGAGCCGATTTTGGAAAATCGAGTTGTTATTTTATTTAATCTGGAAAGGTCGTTATTTATTTCTTCAGCGCTGTCTAAAACTTTTGCCGGATTATCAAAGTTCATTTTTAATATTTCTGCCCAGCCAAGTAAACTGGAAATTGGTGTGCCGAGCTGATGTGCAGTCTCTTTAGCCATTCCTACCCAGATATTACTCTGTTCGCTTCTTTTAATGTAGCTAAAACTTGAATAGGCGATTGTAATAAAAAGAAGTGCAAATATTATTTGAAGATAAGGGTAGTATTTCAATTTTCTAATTATCTCGGAATCACCAAAATAGATTTTCTGAATTGTCGTTCCATCGGGTGTTACAACATTAATAGGTGAGTGAGTTTCGCTAAGTTCGAGCAGCTTTCTCTTTAAAAAATTTTCAATCTTTATTTCGCTTAATCCCTGTTCAACATTAATATTTTTATATCCGCTTCCTTCTTTTGTTGATATTATATTGTCATTGCCGTCTGTAACGATCATTGGGAAATCAATACGAAGAATTATATTTTCGAAAATGAATGTAAAATCACTTGAAATGTTATCCGAACTTGTAGCATATTCCAGACTGTTAGCATAGAGTTGAACAATCTGGCGCTCTCTTTCCTGAAGTTTATTTACAAGGTCCTGCGTATAAAAAAGTGTTCCTAATGCAATCGCTGCACCGATTACAATAAGAATAAGTTTTAAGTTCATTGTGGTTGGATTGCTATTAAGCCTCATATAATTCTCACATGGATATCAAATTCAATTACAAATTAATAAATGTAATTGCGATATGAAATGAGAGAATTTTTGACAAAGATTATAGTTCGATAGTCTGGAGTCTTCTGGGACCAACCGAAATAAGACTTATTTCAAAGCCACCCTGATGCGAAATAAATGAAAGATAATCTTTAGCGGCAGATGGTAACTCGTCGTAATATTTTGCGTTGGAAATATCGGATTTCCATCCGGGTAAAGTCTCGTAAACCGGTTTAACTTGCATCATCTGGTTAACATCGGTAGGATATGATTTCAATTGTTTGCCGTTTATTTCATATGCCACACATACTTTAATCTGGTCCAGGTAACTGAGAACATCAAGTTTGGTGATAGCAACTCTTTCTATACCATTAATCATTCTGGAATAATTAACTAAGAAAGCGTCAAACCATCCGCATCTTCTTGGTCTTCCGGTTGTTGCACCAAACTCGGCACCAACTTCTCTCAATTTATTGCCTTCATCTCCAAACATCTCTGTAGGAAAAGGACCCAAACCGACACGTGTTGTGTATGCCTTAACTATCCCAATAACAGAACTTATTTTTGTCGGCGGAATACCCGATCCGGTGCAAGCTCCACCGGAAGTTGGGTTAGAAGATGTAACAAACGGGTAAGTACCATGGTCAATATCTAAAAGTGTTCCCTGAGCACCTTCAAGCAGAATCGATTTGCCGTCGTTCATGGCATTACTGAGATAGGTCGGTACATCGGTAATATATTTATCTATTTTCTGATCAAACTCCAGATATTCGTTAATGATATCATCAACATTAAGCTCTTCGTGGTTATAGACTTTTCTTAAAATATTATTTTTTTCTTCGATGTTGGTTTTAATTTTTTCTTCCAGAACGGATCTATCTAATAAATCGACAATTCTAATTCCTTTACGGGCATATTTATCGATATAACAAGGTCCGATACCTCTTCCTGTTGTTCCGATTTTGGTAGAGGTGTTCTCATTTATTGAATCGAGTAGCTTATGATATGGCATAATTAGATGAGCATTCTGGCTAATAAATAAGCGTCCTTTGATGCTAATACCAGAGTTCTCCAACAGTTGAATTTCATCAAGCAATGCTTTCGGATCAATTACAACTCCGTTACCAATAACACAAACAACATTGTCTCTTAGAATTCCTGATGGAATAAGGTGAAGTATATATTGACGGTCTCCTATTTGAACTGTATGTCCGGCATTGGCACCGCCCTGGTATCTAACTACTATATCAAATTTTTCGCTAAGGATATCAACTATTTTGCCTTTACCTTCATCGCCCCATTGGCTTCCGACAATAATACTAACACTCATTATTTCCCCGACTATTAAGATTGTGAATAAATGGTAGGTGTAATTAGAGGTTGTTCTAAAAAATTTTGGATTCAGTAAAAAACTCTTTTAACAAATTAATTAATCGAGAAATTCATTTAAAAACTTTAGAACAACCCCTAATGATTTTATTTAAAGCTATTAACAGCTTCGTCAACAGAATTAAAGTGTTCAAAAATTGTTATTAATTTTGTAATAACAAGTAAACTTTCAATTTTTTCGGTAGCATTAGCCAGTTTAAGAGATCCGCCACCATTTTTTATTGTAGTATATCCGCTTATTAGCATACCTAAGCCCGAACTGTTCATGAATTTGCAATCTGCAAGATCAACTACAACATTTTTTTTGTTTTCATCTAATAATTTATGGAGTAGGTCGCTAAATTCCTGAGCTTCTGGACCACCCATTACATTACCTTTTAATTCAATAATTACTGCACCGTATTTTTCTGTTGTTTTAATTTTCATTTGTTCTCCTTAGGATTTACTAAAATTGTTTACAAACTATCTATAAGTTAAGATTTTTTTATTAAAAAAGGTTATTGCGTATTATCCTTTATAAATATTTATATTGGCAAATAAGTTATTGAATACTGTAGAAAAAATACAGTTTTATACATTTCATTTCAAACATTTTGTTTAATTTTGGTACCGGAACATTACTTTAAAGTTATCGTCTAAAATAATGGATTTACAAAAAGATAGGGAAAATAATAATCCTAATGAAGTCTATGCGGAACAGGATGAGGATTTTGTTTTAATTAGAAGTTTCATTAACGGAAATGAATCCACGTTTAGGACTTTAGTAATAAAGCATAAGGAAAAGGTTAGAAATCTTGTCTTTATTACTTTAGGCGATACTGAATATGTCGATGATATTTCCCAGGATGTATTTATAAGTGTTTATCACAAAATTAAAGAATTCAGGTTCGAGTCTAAGTTTACAACCTGGCTTTATCGTATTACGGTAAATAAGTGCAGGGATTATTTAAGAAAGAAAAAAGTTAGAAGTATTTTTGTTCCGATTGGAGATTATGATAGAGAATATCCGACCGGGCCACATTCGGAAAATTATGATATACCGCAGCTTGTTCAAAATGCGATTGCTAAATTACCTGAGAAGCTGAAGGTGCCTTTAGTGTTGCGGGATATAGACGGATTAAGTTATAAAGAAATAGCTGACCAATTGGGAACGGAAGTTGGTACCATAAAATCAAGGATATTCCGTGCAAGGGAACATTTGAAATTTTTATTGGAACCTTATCAAAAAGAGTTAAGAGCTTAAATGGAAGAGACAAATAGTAAAAATAGATTTAATGAATCAGTAAAAAGGTATTTGCCGGTAGCAAGTATTATTCTATTAACCTTTCTGTTGATGGTTTTTTTCCGTTTCCATAAGCGTAGTATTAGTAAGTTGATTGAAGAGGGAAAAAATAATTTAATTTCTTTTTATGCCCAGAATTTGAAACCGCTTTTTGCCTCTACCGAAATAACGAATGAGGATGTATTTAATTTTGCGCTATATCAAAGTTTACCAATTGATAAGGATAACAAAAAATTATTACTCGTTTCCCACGAAGGAGCAGATAACCGTGTATTCGAAGTAAAACCCGCTTCTTATATTCCATATACTGATAATTATGAGCGCTTTGCCGATTATCTTGAATTATCACCTGATGAAAAATACAGGGTCGATTCAATTTTGGGCGCTTATAAAAAGGAAATATACTTATCTGTTCTTAAGAGCGACCAAAATGCAATTGCCATAAATCCACAATTAGGTGATTTACAAAAAGCAGTTTTAGCAGATCTTATTGCATTCTCTGAGAAAGTGAATAGAAATAAAACCTACGAGATTTTCCCAATAAAAAATAAAACCTTTAATGTAGAAAACCTTCGCTCATTTGCAATATCAGCGAAAGAAATTCCTAATAATGATTACATTTTTATTACTCCCGATACTGTTTTTCAAACTGAATTTAAATTTGACACAAAAGCTATTGAGAAACTTTCTGATATCGATCTTAATAAACACCTTGCCGCTAATAATATGAAAGATAATTTCCGGATTGAAGTCGATTTTGATAACACCCGGAAGAACAGGGAAAAGATTAGAATAAAACCTGGGACTGGAATTTTTCATCAAATGGATTCGAATAAGGTAAGGGTAATTGTTCCTATACCGAAAATTCCGACAATACATTATACCCGGATAGAAGATAGTATAAAAGTAAATCTGGAAAAAACCACAGATAAATTGAAAATGCTTTCATTCAAATGGGAATCAGGATCTAAAGAACATCCAAGAGGAGATGTCAATAATCCTCCAAGACCCCCAAGAAGAGGGGAGCCGATACAGTTTCATTTTAATTTTAATCCGGAAGAATTTGCCAAGTATGCCGCCAATATTGCGAAGGGTAATTTCAAAGATTTGGAAAAATTCGGTATGGTAATGGATTCATTAGGGAAAAAATTGGAGAAGACTTTTTCAGATTCTCTTAAGAGAGAAATTAAGAATTATGAAAGAGCTATGCGTAAAAAACAGAGCGTGAATATCAACCCGCGGGACACAGTGAAATAACTTTATTTTTCTAAACGATTAAACTCTTTTTAATGATCAATAACAATCTAAAAAATATTACTCGTGCTAAGGGTTTAGAAAATGCGATCGTTGTTTCAATACTACTTTTTCTATTCAGTTTAATGTTTCCCCAACATGATTCTTTTCTTTTATCATTAATTAACGAGGTTCTGGTACTCTTAGTATTGTTTTTTGTTCTATCATACATCAAACCTCTCTTAAGCAGTAAAACCGATTCCCCGTTTACACTTGTATTGAATGCTGGGATACTTGCAGCACTTGTTTTTTCAATAATATCTGTTTCCGATTCATTATTTGGTTCACTTGCTGAAAAGGATGCAAATCTTAATATAATTAACTCGCTCTTTTCAATTATCATCATATTCATTTTTATTGTAGCGGTAATTTATATTCTGGCCTCATTCAGAGAATTATTTTTTCTAAGACAGAAAAAAGATCTGAGCATATATTTCAATACTATGCAGGTGTTCTTTCTTTTAACATTTTTTTCAAATCTTCTTTTAAAAATTGATAAGAATTTCGACTATCCTTATAATTCTTTTTTTGTTGTTTCCATTGTTCTTATAAGCTTAAACTCCTTGCGTGTTGCCTGGATTGCATTTTTGGTTAAGAAACAGAAACTCTATTTATTACTTGTTTCAACAATACTATCAATTCTATTCGGACTCAATTTTGGTCTTCTAATAAGCGAATCTAATACCATAAGACAAATAATTTTCACTTTTTCACCCGGACTTTATTCTATTTTGAGTTTAACGATGATTTACGGAATGATTTACTTCGGTGTGATTTTCTTTACAACGTTATTCCATCTTCCAACAGCAGAAGCATTCGATAGAAAAGCTCAGGAAGCTTCTTCATTAATGGATTTAACAAAGATTATAACTCAAGTTTTCGATTTCAAAGAATTGGCAGAAACGGTTACATCTATTACTGCTAAAGTTTGTAATTCATACTCTGCATGGCTTGTTACTAAGAAAGAAAATGAATATGAGCTTAATTCGGTTCATAACATCTCTTATGTTGATGCCGATAAACTAATAAAAATGCTCCTTGATAACGATGAGAGCGATCTGCTGCGTGTTCAAACATTTTATTATGATTCAGTCAGTTCAGAATTACGCAATGAGATGAAGGAATTTAAATCGATTGCTATTGCTCCATTAAAATTGCATGGTGAGATTAATGGATTTTTATTTACTGCCCGTCAAAAAGATGTAAATTTTGATGAGGATGAAAAAAAATCGCTCCAGGCATTTGCAGATTATGCAACCGTTGCCCTTGAAAATGCTAAACTTTTAGCAGAGTCAATTGAAAAAGAACGTCTTGAAAAAGAACTTGATGTGGCGCGTGATATCCAACGGAAAATTCTTCCCAATAATGTTCCGCAGTCTAATAATTTTCAGGTAGCAGCACTGTTTGTTCCTGCGTTCGAAGTTGGAGGTGACTATTACGATTTCTTTGAGCTTGAAGACGATAGACTTGGGTTTATTGTTGCAGATGTCTCAGGCAAAGGCATTTCTGCTTCATTCATAATGGCAGAAGTTAAAGGAATTTTTGAATCCCTCTCCAAATTAATTCTTAATCCACGAGACCTTCTTATTAAAGTAAATGAGATTTTAAAAGATAGCCTTGATAAAAAAAGTTTTGTAACGGTTATATATGGTGTTCTGGATAAACAATCTGGTGAAATAAATTTTGCAAGAGCTGGTCATCCACCTGTTTTATTATGTTCAGATAGTAGGGTAGAGAGGTTACAACCTGGTGGAATAGGAATTGGGCTTGATTATACAAACGGGTTTGCAAATTCATTAAAAGAAATGCAAATTGTATTAAAGAATGACGACATTCTTGCATTCTATTCTGATGGAATACCCGAAGCAAAGAATGCGGGGGATGACGATTTCGGATACGAAAGATTCGAGCAAATAATCCTTCAAAACAAAAATAAAAATCTGGACGAGATTACAAATATTCTAATGCACGATTTAACCTTGTTCTCAAAAGATCATTCACAGCATGACGACATTACACTAGTATTAATTAAATGGAATAGAAAGAATTAAAAACAAATGGAGTAATTAATGGCGGATTTCAATGTCAACTTACGGGGTGTTGGTTCCGTAAGTGTAATTGATGTTAATGGGTATCTTGATGCTCACACCGCACCTGAACTTGAAAATGTATTTAACAAACTGCTTAACGACAAGCACTACAAAGTGGTTGTTAACTTTACCGATCTAAAGTACATCAGCAGTGCAGGTTTAGGAGTTTTCATGGCTTACGTTGAAACGATGCGTGAAAACAGAGGGGATATCAAGTTCTCTAATATGAAAGAGAATGTTTATAACATTTTCGACCTTCTCGGTTTCCCGATTTTATATGAATTCTACAAGGATGAAAACGAAGCAATTCAAAAATTTTGCGAGTTGAGTCAATCTTGATTTATCCTAATAAAAAAATAGAAAAGGAACTTGTTGTTAAGAGTACTACCGATAATCTTTCACAGGTTAGGGACTTTACAAGAAGAACTGCAGAAGAATGCGGATTTTCTGAAGAGACTGTTGGCAAGATTGTTTTAGCCGTTGATGAAGCTTGCACAAATATTATTAAACACGCCTATAAATACTCCCCGGATGGAAAAATAGTTATTTCAACTAAATTTGATAAAGATAGATTTTCGATTTCCATTGTTGATGAAGGAATGCACTTTAATCCTAATAACGTTCCGGAACCTAACATTGTTGAATATTATAAACAAAAGAAATTTGGCGGACTCGGTATTTTCCTTATGAAGAAACTTATGGATGAAGTCCAGTATTCTACTGTTTCGGGAAATAAAAACGAAGTTATTTTGGTAAAATATCTTACCGAATAGGGATGCTTACGACCGATCATAATGCAACCTTAAGAAATTTTTCTGCACTTGTTGATTTCAGCAACCTGGTAAACTCCAGTCTTGATTTAAACTTTGCATTAAACAATATTCTATTAACATGCTTAGGAAAATTCCATACATCCAAAGGTTTGATTGCTCTTGTAAATGAAGACGGATTACTGGAAATAAAATCTTCAAAAGGAATTAATTCTAATATTATCGAAAAATTTCCGCCGGTAATTTCAGAACAGATTGAACAAAGTGAAGAACTGCATAATTTTATTAAGGAGAATAATTTCCAGGTCTTTCAAATAATAAAATCTTCGGAAGGAATAAAAGGAATAATTTTATTAGGAACCAGATTAACAAATAAGGCTTATGACCACGAGGATGTCGAGTTTTTAAAAACAATTCTGAATGTTGGTGCTACAGCTATAGAAAATTCGTTGATCGTTGAAAAGCTAAAACAGGTAAACAGGAATCTTGATAGTAAAGTAAACCAGTTAAGTTCACTTTTCGATCTTAGTAAAGAATTCAGCGGTATTTTACTGGTAGAAAACATTGCCAAGCTACTGGTCTATTCTTTAATAGGTCAAATGTTTGTTTCTAAATTCGCAATTATTACCTGTAGTGATGGGTCATTCAAAATTCTGGAGAACCGATTCGATGAAACTCGCCTGACTTCTGCGTTAAAAAACTGTTATGCAAATAGTTTTACTAAACCAGTTCTTCGCGAAAATATGAATGATGATTTAATTAGCTTTTCCGAAATAGGAATTGATTTAATTGTCCCCATGCAGATAAAGAATGTTACTAAGGGATTAATAATACTTGGCAAAAGAAAAAATGAGTTAGCATATTCAAAGTCGGACATCGAATTTGTTTATTCAGTTGGAAGTCTCGCAATAATATCAATTGAGAATGCGCGTCTTTTTAACGAAACACTCGAAAAACAGCGTCTCGAAAAAGACCTTGAAACCGCACGTAATATTCAAAAGAATTTGCTACCGGGTGTTATTCCACGTTTTTCTAACATTGAAATAGCTGCATTTAATTCTTCAGCTAAAATGGTTGGTGGGGATTACTACGATGTTGTAAAAATCGATAATGATAAATTGCTTATTGCAATTGCAGATGTATCGGGTAAAGGAGTACCTGCTGCACTATTGATGGCAAATCTTCAGGCTTTCTTAAAATCAATTTGTAAACAAAACCTTCCATTATCAGATGCAACCAATCTTATGAATGACCTTGTCGCAGAAAACACAACAATGGGAAGTTTTATTACTTTTTTCTGGGGACTTTTCGAAAACGATAAGAAGAAGTTTACATACGTAAACGCCGGCCATAACCCACCATTGCTTATACGAAACGGAAAAATTGACAAACTTAAAAAAGGCGGAATGATATTGGGCGTTTTACCGACAACTGTTCCGTATCTTTCTGAAACTTTGCAACTCCAAACTGATGATGTTATTGTATTATTTACTGACGGAATTACAGAGGCCATGAATAAAAACGGTGATGAATTTTCGGATGCCCGCCTCGAGAATATTTCTTTGAATAATTTTATGAATACACCTCAAAAAATTCTTGATGAAATTAAATTAAGCGTTGAAGAATATACTCTTGGTGCAGAACAGAGCGATGACATTACATGTTTAGTCCTTAAGGTGAAATGATGCGCGATAGTTTAAAAAGATTTTATATTGCCAATAGAACCAAGTTTATTATCTCCTCATTTATTCTCTTTGCTATAATAAGCATTATCAACTTTATTTTTATTTATTATATCACTGCACAATCCAATGATGAATGCCTCTGGGTTCAGAAAAAAGATTCTGACGGCAATATGGAAATTATCTTCGATCAGGTAAAGATTGATGGGGTTACATATCAAGCCGGAATTAGGGATGGTGATGTTCTTGTTGCAATTGATGGTAAGAAAACCATTAATACTTTTGTTGCCACACAAATTCTGGATAAAGTTCAGAAAGGGGATTATGCAACTTATACAGTTAAAAGAGGGGACAGAACATTCGATACACCCGTGCTGGTTAAAAAAATAATTAATATTGCCGGACTTGCCTTTGTACTTCTTTCGTCTCAATGGTTAATAGTTGGTTTTATTGTAGTTCTTGTAAAACCCGATGGTAAAACTCAATCGCTCTTTTATAGAATTGGTATTGTTCTGGTAATTAATGCAATGACAAGTTTGTTATATAGAGGAATGGTAGTTGATAACCCTCTTTTTAGAACACCAATAATTCCATTACTTATTGATAACATATCCCAGGTAGCTGCAATTTTTCTTCCATTCATGCTTTTCAAATTCTTTTCAATTTTCCCTAAAGATTTTTCATATTCAAATAAAAAATGGTTCGATAAAGTACTTTTTTTAATTCCTCTGGGTATCTTTATAATAATTCTGATTGTAAAAATTGTTTTTGTATATTTTAACAGATACGAAAAAGTTTATGTTTCTCAGAATAATATAATCGGAATTTTAAATGGAATAGGATTTTTATCCGGCTTTATTTTATTGTTAATTGGTTATCTTAAATTAAAGACCAAAAAAGAGCGTGTTCCAATCTTTATTATTTTGATTGCATACCTTGTAGGTATATTAGCACTTGTTTATACAAATTTTCTTGCCCCGTCGATTGCCGGTTTAATTTTTAATAATCCGGCATACTTTACACCTATAATTCTTATTGCTCTTCTTCCTCTTGCTTTCGGCTATTCTATTTTCAGGTACTCTTTGATGGATGTAAGCGATGTTATTAGAAATACAATTGTTTACGGAACAGCCACCGCAGCATTGGCAGGTATTTATTTCCTTGTAATTTATTTTATCGGGCAGAGTATCGGTTCCTTTTTAAGCGATGAATACCAGGGAATTATTGCCGGTGTAATTTTTGTAATTTTTGCGGTTGTGTTTCAGTCTACCAAAGACCGCTTTCAGGATCTTCTCACAGAGAAATTTTATCCGGAACAATTTCTGTTTCAAAAAAACCTTCTTAAATTTAGTAATGATGTAACAGTAATAGTTGGCACTGATAATATTCTAAATGCTGTTGAACAGCTTTTTGTTAAGTCGCTTAGATTAAAACACTTTGGTATTATGCTTAATAATTTCGGAAAGGAGAGAGCTTATCATATAGTTAGACAGGAAGGGTTTAGTAATCCCGATCTTAAAATTTATGATGAGAACTCGGCAATCGAAAATTATTTTATTTCCGAAATGCAATTAGGTAAAAAAGCGGTTCTGGAACGCCAGGATTTCAAGAGAGCCGCAGAAGGAAGATTTTCAGCTATACTTGAAGAGGAAATCTACACTATAGTTCCATTAATCATAAAATCGAAAGTAATTGGAGTATTGTTGTTTGGAGTAAAAATTTCAGGATCGCAATTTACCTCAAAGGAAATGGAATTATTAATTTCTGCTGCAAGTCAGACCGCAATCTCAATTGAAAGTGCAAGATTGTATGATTCCGAAATTCAGAAGCAGAAAATTGAAATTGATCTTGAAAATGCCAGAAGAATTCAGGAGAGTCTTCTTCCTAAGTTGTCGCCTGAAATTAAAGGACTTGATATTTACGGAACGATGTTTCCGGCAATGCATGTTGGAGGGGATTATTACGACTTTATTAAAATTTCCGACAATAAATTGTTTCTTGTTATAAGTGATGTATCGGGCAAAGGATTGAGTGCATCCTTTTATATGTCAAAAATTCAAACGATGATAAGATTATATTGCTCTGAACTTAAATCCCCAAAAGAAATTCTGGTAGAAATTAACAAGAAAATTTACAACGAGATTGAAAAAAACTGGTTTATTACATTAACATTAGCGCTAATTGATACTGATAAGAGAGAAATCACTTTTGTCCGTGCCGGTCATACACCATTGATAAGAATAAATAATAATGTTCTCGAAATATTTCAACCCGGTGGTGTAGGAATAGGGCTAGATAAAGGAGAAGTCTTCAACTCTACAATTGAAGAGATAACTCTTGAGTTGAACAAAGGGGATTTAATCTTTCTTTTTTCGGATGGTGTTACAGAGTTAATGAATGATGTGGAAGAACTGTATGGAATTAATAGATTGAAGAGTCTGCTAATTGCAAATAAAGATTTAACCAGCGAGAGAATTAGTAAAGTAATAGTGAACGATCTGGAATCTTTTAGGGGAAGTGAGGATCAATATGATGATGTAACGTTTATTGTTCTAAAAGTGGAATAATAGCTTACAAGAAAAAACTTTAAAATAAAAAACCGGCATAGCGCCGGTTTTTTATTAACTGTAAAAGATAAACTAAAACTGAACTTTTTTATTCGTTCGTGTTGCAACTTCTAAAACGAATGCACTTGCAACGAAAATTGAAGAGTAAGTACCTGTTAGAATTCCAATAAACAGTGCAAACGCAAATCCTTTAAGAACTTCGCCGCCAAAAACCATCAGAACAAAAACAGTTAGAAGGGTTGTTAAACCGGTAATAATAGTTCTACTCATTGTTCTATTGATAGCTCGGTTCATTGTTTCTTCCAGTGGAAGAGTTTTATGAATCTTTAAGTACTCTCTTACTCTATCGAACACAACCACTGTATCGTTAATTGAGTAACCGACTAAAGTAAGAAATGCAGCGACAACGCTTGTTGTAATTTCCAGATTAAATCCGGGTATCATTCCGTATAGAACGGAAAATATTCCAAGTGTAATAAGTACGTCATGGAATAGAGCAGCAACAGCACCAACTGCGAAGATAAATTTGAAACGGAAACCCAAGTAGATTAGAATTACTACCAGAGATAGGAAAACTGCAAGAACAGCATCACGTTTTAATTCACTGCCTATTTTAGGTCCAACCTTTTCTTCTTTAAGAACAGTAAACGGGTTGTCGGCAAATTTTTCTGAGAGTGTTTCTTTTATCCAATCGGAAATTCCAAGCCTAACAACAAGAGTATTTTTATTCTCGTTGTCATTAAGGCGTATGGTCTGAAAACCGGTTTGATTCAATCTTTCATATATCTTATCGGTAGTTTCATCATCCTGAAAAGTATATGTAATCGAGTTGTTAGTTGAATCAGTAATCTGTTTCTGAACACCGGGTATTGTATTAGAAATTATATTTTCAATCTTGGATTTAACATTAGGTAAAATATTCTGAGGTATTTCCTGTAATTCGGTTCTTAATAATACTCCGGTAGAACCACCAAAAGTTTTTACTTCTACATTTCCCAATCCAATTTTTTCAACCTCGTTTCTAACCTGGCTTATTTCAATTGAATTTGTGAATTCGATACCAATTTCGGAACCGCCTTTGAAATCTATTCCAAACTCCAGACCTCTGAATATAATACTCAACGCACCAAGGGTAATGATTACAGATGATACAAGGTAAAAGAGACTTCTTTTACTCATGAAATCAATATTTAAATTCTCGAATAATCGCATTTATTTAATATCTCCTAAAATTATCCTACTTGGATTTTATAACCTTTATGAATCATGAAATCGAACATTACTCTTACAAGAACAAGTGCACTGAATAAGCTTGCTGCAATACCAATCATCAAGGTCAATGCAAATCCCTGAATCGGACCGCTACCAAATTGGTATAAAATAACTCCTGTAAAAAATGTAGTAATGTTTGAATCGAAGATAGCAGAGAATGAATGTTTAAATCCGCTCTCAACAGCGGCTTTAACAGTCTTACCAGTTGATAATTCTTCTCTAATTCTTTCGTAAATAAGAACGTTAGCATCTACAGCCATCCCCATTGTAAGCACTATACCGGCAATACCCGGTAAAGTAAGTGTTCCCTGAAATCCGGCTAATATACCGAGAATCAAGAGGATTGTTACAATTACTCCGAGGTCAGCCATAGTTCCGGCTTTCTTATAGTATACTATCATAAATATTGCAACAATTAAATAGCCGAGCCACATTGAATTGAATCCCTGGCTTATAGAATCCTGACCTAAGGATGGACCAACGGTTCGTTCTTCAATGATATCAATTGGAGCTGGAAGAGCACCGGCTTTAAGAACAATTTCCAGAAGTTTAGCTTCGTCAAGATTTGGAATTCCGCTTATCTGGGAATTACCACCGGAAATTTTGTTCTGGATTGTTGGCGCTGAATATGCCTGACCATCCATAACAATTGCACATCGCTTACCAATATTAGAGCCGGTAATTCTTGCCCACTCGCGTGAACCTTCTGCATTCATTTGCATTGTAACAATAGGTGCAGAAGTTGTAGGATCAATGTTGGATTGAGCATCAACAATAACACCACCGGTTAGCTCAGCCTGTTTGTTGACCATATACATTCTGTAATATTCAACACCTTCGGCAATTTCCGGTTTTGCTTCGTAAATAAATTCAACATTATCTGGAAGAACTTTTAATACTTCCGGTCTATTCAATAAATTATTTACAGTCTCGCGGTCAGATTTTTTAACAAATACATCTGCCATGCTGCCCTTAGGATCAATTAATCTTGCAAGCGAAAAGAACGGATGTTGTTTTGCAAATTCTTCTTCAGTTAATTGTTTTGTTGAATCAACAGGTGTTGTTTTAGAAGAAGAATCTTTAGCTGCAAGAACTTCATCAATTCTATTCATAATCGGGATAGCGAATTCAGGATCTTTGAGCAACTTAAATTCTAGAAGTGCTCTTCCCTGTAAAAGTCTTTTAGCTTCTTCCTCTCTGGAGATACCGGGTAACTCAACAATAATTCTTCTTGAACCCTGTTTTTGAATACTTGGTTCAGAAACACCATATTGATTTACTCTGTTACTAATAATTTCAATTGCTCTTGTTACAGCATCAGATTCCTGTTCTAACAATCTATTTTGAATATCTGCATCATCTTCGCGGATAGAACCAAAATAGCGGCTCAAACGGATTTTTTTTGCTTGCATTTTACGAGCAAGAATGGTAACAACATTTTCTTCGGATAACTTTGTTTCTCTTTCAGCTTCCTTTAATAATTGCTTGAACTGTTCATCAGGGTCCTTGGCTAACCTTTCAAGTAATTTCGCAGTGTTAACTTCCATTACAAGGTACATTCCACCCTGTAAATCAAGTCCAAGTTTTACTCTTTTATCTCGCGCCGATTTGTAATTAGGATTACTGGTTAGAATGCTATCCTTTTTGTTTTGAATAAACTCTTTCAATTCAATTGAAGAGATAACGGGATTGCTCTTTTTTATACTATCGGATAACGATTCAAGTTTTTTACCAACTTCTTTGTTATTCTGAAAGTCTTGAAAAGTAGGGTAGAGGAGGTATAAACTAAGAGCGATAGCGCCGAGAATGATTATCAGTCTAAATCTTATTTCTTTCATTCCGTGTCTAAAATTTTGTTTATGAAATTATCAATTAAATAGGGAAATAAAACTTAAAACTATTCCCTTACAACCCATGTTTTAACAGCAGCAGTAACACTTGGATGTAGTTTAACTGAAACAGTGTAAATACCAAGTGCTTTTATTTGTTCTGTAATATCGATTTTACGTTTATCTATTTCGAAGCCCTTTTCGTTGATTGCATCTGCAATCATCTGGTGGGTTACGGCACCGAATATTTTATCCTCTTCACCAACCTTAACCGGAATGGTAATAGATATTTTTTCAAGTTCCGAAGCCAGCTTTTGAGCAGATTCAAGTTCTTTGACTTCTTTTTTAACAATTTGCTTTTTTTCTTCTTCCAGGGCACGGATATTTCCGGCTGTTGCCTGATATGCAATCTGTCTTGGAATCAGATAGTTTCTTGCATATCCGTCTTTAACGTTTACAACATCGCCTACTTTGCCGAGCTGATCAAAGTTTTTTCTAAGTATTACTTTCATTGTGTCACTCCCTATTACTTAACCGCTTCGGAAACGAATGGTAAAATTGCTAGATGACGGGCTCTTTTAATTGCTGTAACAAGTTCACGATGTTGTTTAGCAGTAAGCCCTGTAATTCTCCTCGGTATTATTTTACCTTGGTCAGTTAAAAATCTCTGGAGCTGTTTAGAATCTTTGTAATCGATATAACTATCGATTGTTCTTTTCACTTTTTTTTGTTTTACTTCTTTTCTCATTGTTTATCACCATTTTTCATTAAATCTGATTCTTCATCAGTCAAAAATTTATCGAATGAATTGTCTTCGTAATCGGATTCTTCAACTGAAGAATCAACAGCAATATCGACACCATTTTCCATATTCTTGCTGAATTTATTTAAGAATTGAATTCTCTTTGCTTTTATTTCAACAACTGTTCTATTCTTACCATCTTCTGTCTTAAAAGTTCTGCTTTGAAGTTCACCATCAATTAAAACAGCACTTCCTTTTTTAAGACGGTCTTTACAGCTATCGGCTAATTTATTCCAGGCTACTACTCCAACATAACAAACATCTTCCTGCCATTGATTACTGCTGTCTTTATATCTTCTGTTGGCTGCTATATGAAAATTGACAACAGGAGTGTTATTGGATGTTTGTCTGAAGACAGGATCCTTTGTTAAGTTACCTGCTACAATTACACTGTTAAGTTCTGGCATCTTTAATTCAGCCATCGTGACCTCCCTTACTTGTCTAATTTGTTATTCATTACCTTCATTGTTGCTAGATACTACTTTATCAACAACAATTTCATTCTGCTTTGAAGATTCTTTTTGCTTAGATATTGCTTCCAGCGCTTCCTTATCCAGAGAAATAGTAAGATAACGGATGATATTTTCATCCAGCCTATAATTACGTTCTAAAGTTGAAATAAGTTGTGTTGAAGCTTTGAAACGAATTACAAGATAGTAACCGCTTTTCGATTTGTTGATTGGATAAGCGAGACGCTTTCTTCCCCATTTATCCGCTTCGATTAATTCACCACCATTGGTGGAAATTACTTCAAGGATTCTTGAAACTGTTGTCTCAATTTGTTCATCTTCTAATGTAGCATTAATTAAAACAACACTTTCGTAGTTTCTGGTTCGCATTCTTTTCACCTCCCTATGGACTTTTGGCCTACTACACTGCGAATGTATGTAAGCAGGGTTAATAAATTACGCTACAAAAATAAGACTATTTGATAAGCGGCGCAATAACTAAAGAGACAACCGACATAAGTTTTATTAATATATTCAAAGAGGGTCCCGACGTATCTTTGAACGGGTCTCCAACGGTATCTCCCACAACTGCAGCTTTATGTGCTTCCGAGCCCTTTACATATGTAAAACCTTCAATTTCAATTCCGCCCTCAATTAATTTCTTGGCATTATCCCACGCACCGCCGGAATTTGACTGAAAAATGGCCATAAGTACACCGCTTACTGTTACCCCGGCAAGTAGTCCGGCAAGCATCTCTTTGCTGATAAACCCGATTACAACCGGAATAAATACAGCCATTAATCCGGGAATTAACATTTCTTTAATTGCAGCTTTGGTTGAAATCTCGACGCATTTTGAATATTCAGCTTTTGCTGTTCCTTCTCTTAAACCTTTTATTTCTCTAAATTGTCTGCCGACTTCAATAATCATTTGTTTAGCAGCTCTTCCAACAGCACCCATAGATAGAGCCGAGAATAAAAATGGAAGCATAGCCCCAACAAAAACTCCGCCCATAATTATCGACTGGGCTAGATCAATAACTTTTATCTGTGCTTGATGCATATAAGCGGTAAACAATGCTAATGCTGTTAGTGCAGCAGAACCGATAGCAAAACCTTTTCCAATAGCTGCGGTTGTGTTTCCAACTGCATCAAGTTTATCTGTTCTTTCTCTTACTTCTTTTGGCAACTCAGACATTTCAGCAATTCCACCGGCGTTATCAGAAATCGGTCCGTATGCATCAACGGCTAATTGAATTCCTGTAGTCGAGAGCATTCCTAATGCTGCAATTGCAATTCCATATAAACTGGCAAAGTGAAATGACCCGATAATTCCAGCCGCAATAATTATAGTTGGCAAAGCTGTAGACATCATTCCAACACCTAAACCGGCAATAATATTTGTTGCCACACCTGTAATAGACTGACTTGCAATTTCATATACTGGTTTCTTGTCTGTGCTGGTATAATATTCGGTTATTAGTCCAATCAAAATTCCAGCCGCTAATCCTATAAGTGTTGAATAGAAAATTCCAATGCTTGTGTAATTAAATCCCTCGAATGTCCAACTCTCAGGTAATAGATTTGTAATAATAAAGTATGATGCAACAACCATTAAACCGGCAGCTAAAAACTCACCAGTGTTCAATGCTTTTTGTGGATTGCCGCCTTCTTTCACTTTCACAAAAAATGCCCCAACAATTGATAGAATAATTCCCGTACCTGCTAATAATAGTGGAAGGATTACAGCTTCTAATCCAACTTCCGGCACTTCCGGACTTGCGAAGATCGCACCAAGAACCATAGTACCAACAATTGCACCAACAAAGGATTCGAATAAATCGGCACCCATTCCGGCAACATCTCCAACGTTGTCTCCAACATTATCAGCAATAACAGCGGGGTTACGCGGATCATCTTCAGGAATTCCTTCGTAAACTTTTCCGGCTAAATCAGCACCAACATCGGCTGCTTTAGTATAAATTCCACCACCAACTCTCGCAAATAATGCGATTGAAGAAGCTCCTAACGAAAATCCTGAAATTACATTTATTATTCTTCCAAGTTCAAAAGTGTTGTTTACATCCCATATGTTTGAATAGAGGAGCAATAAACTACCGAGTCCAAGAATTCCTAAACCGACTACATTCATACCCATTATAGAACCACCTGAAAAAGCAATCTCAAGCGCTGCACCTAAACTTTTTCTTGCAGCATTTGTAGTTCTAACATTTGCTTTTGTAGCTGCCATCATTCCTAAAAATCCAGCGAGTGCAGAACTTAAAGCTCCGCCAACAAATGAAACTGCTATTAACCAGGATGAATCTTCACGGCCATAATTTGAAACACCAAGTAGCAGAGCAATAGCAAGAACGAATAAGAGTAGTACTTTATATTCGGTTTTTAAGAATGCAATTGCACCTTCGCGAATATAATTTGAGATTTCGATCATTCTTTCAGTACCGGGTTCCTGTTTAGAAATCCAGGCGTTTTTTAAGTAAGAATAAATTAGTGCTGCAATTCCAAAGAGAGGGATAATATATAATAGCCAGATCATTTTAATCTCCTAATTAAGCTCTTCTATTGAGTTATTTTGATCATCAGTTTTTAATTTTTTCTGTTTACTAAAATAATCGAGCATTGATTTGTAGCCACCTGTAATAAAATGAAAAATCAAATCAATGGAGAAGTTTACACTTTCGTTAATAATCTTTATTTCGTCTCCGGAAAATTTATCGAGTACATAACCGGCAAGTTTTCCTTTTTCGAATTTATTACCGATACCAAATCTTAACCGGGGAAAATTATCATTCTCTAAATGATAAATAATCGATTTTAAGCCGTTATGGCCGCCATCGCTTCCACTTTGTCTTAAACGTATTTTACCCGACTCTAAGTTCACATCGTCAACAATTACTAATACATCTTTTACATCAATCTGATAATAGGAAATAAAATCCAATACGGCTATTCCGCTCAGATTCATATATGTAGTTGGTTTTACTAAAAAAAAATCGGAGGATAGTAAACTACCCTCCGAATAAAAGTAATCTTTTTTTGAAGACTTAAAAGTAATTTTATACTTTTCAGCCAGTTCGTCTAAGATTATAAAGCCAATATTATGTCGAGTTGATTCGTATTTTTTACCGGGATTTCCCAGACCGATTACAGCTCGCAAAATTCAATTATTCCTCTTCTTCGGTTTGCTTGCCTTTGCTAATTACTTCAGGTTCCATTTTCTCTTCACCGGCACCTTCAATAGCAGTAGTTGTTGTTTCTACCTGAGCTCTTGGCATTACTACAGAAACTATAATTACATCATCATTGTGAAGAATCTCAACATTTGGTAAAGATAAATCTTTAACGTGTACTGAATCACCAACTCCAAGTTTAGCAACATTAATAGTGATATGTTCTGGTATATCAACCGGTAAGCAGGAAACATGTAATTTGTGTATTGATTGCTGAAGGATTCCGCCCTCCTTAATACCTTTTGCCTGTCCTTCTATTGAAATCGGGACTTCAATTTCAATCTTCTGATCGAGTGAAATTCCAAGTAAATCAAAATGAACAATTTTATCTGTCACCGGATCGAACTGAATATTTTTTAAGATTGATTTCTTATTCTCATCATTCTCAATTTCTAAATTAACAATATGTGTTTCCGAGGTATAGACAAGAGGATTCAATGATATTTCCAGAACCGAGATTGGAATCGGTTCAACACCTTTTGAGTAGAATATTCCAGGGACTTCGCCATTTCTTCTTAATTTATTGACGGCTCCTTTGGTTGATAGTATTCTTTTTTTCGCCTTGATACTTATTTCTGACATTGTTTAATAACTCCTGATAATTAAAAACTAAATTTTATCTTTATCTATTTCGAATAAAGAACTTATTGATTCATTTCTGTTTGATCTTATAATTGCTTCTGCAAATAATTCCGAAGCTGTTCTAACAATTATTTTACTACTGGTATATTCTTTAAGAGGAATACTATCAGTAACGTATAAATTTTCAATATCACTGTGATTTATTTTTTCAACAGCTTCACCGGATAATAACGGGTGAGTAGCTATACCGTAAATTTTCTTAGCACCGCTTTCCTTAAGTGTTTTAACTGCTGTAACAAATGTTCCGCCAGTATCAATTAAATCATCAACAAGCAGAATGTTTTTACCTTTTACGTCACCAATAATACTCATATACTCAACAACATTATGCTTTGCTCTGCGTTTATCAATTACAACAAAATCTGCATCAAGTTTATTTGCATAAGACCTTGCTAATTTAATTCCTCCAATATCTGGAGCAACTACAAGTAAATTTTCTGTTTTTTCTTTGAAAAGAACTGTGAATACAGGTGAAGCATACAAGTGATCGAACGGGATATCAAAAAATCCCTGGATTTGTGCAGCATGTAAATCCATTGTAATCACTCTATCAGCACCAGCAACAGTAATCAAATTAGCAACAAGTTTTGCAGAAATTGAAACTCGAGGCTGATCTTTTCTATCCTGTCTTGCATATCCGAAATAAGGAATTACTGCTGTAACTCTTTTTGCAGATGCCCGTTTTGCAGCATCAAGCATAATTAACAATTCCATTAAATTTTCTGTCGGAGGATGTGTCGATTGCACAATATAGACATCTCTTCCGCGGATATTATCCTTAAATTTTACCCAGATCTCGCCATCACTGAACTTTTTATAGTCTATCTCACCTTGCCGTATATTAAGATACTGGCAAATTTTTGCAGTTAATTCAGGATTAGATCTTCCAGAAAAAATTAATGGTTCTTGTTCCAAGACGGATTTTTAATTGTTATACAAAAAATAGACGCCAAATATATAGAATTAATATAGCCCAGTCAAATCTTAATATTACTTGCAAGTTAATATAAATTAAGAACTTAGAGGAAAAATTCTATTTGAACCTTTTACTGAATAAATAAGCGATGACGACGACTAAAACAATTAAAGCTATTATATAAATCCACGCCGGGGTTTCCTTTAACTTAAATGGACGGTATGTAGCCGATATATACTTTCCAGTTCCTATCTCATCCTGATAATACTGCCATGTTAATTTGTTCCTGGATATCTCTGTTGCATTGTGATTAAGAATCTCACCCGGTAGGTAGTAAATATAAGTAAGTGAAAAGTTTTTACTCTTAATTCCGAATCCGGTAGCAATTGGCGCAATGAATTGAGAAAAGATTTTAGTATTATCCTCTCCATCCTTTATAGTTAATTTGGAATCTCTAAATGCAGGTAATTGATTTAGGGAATCGAGACTGTTGAATTCAAAATCAACTTTACCATGAATGGTACTATCAGAAAAATCCTTATATACTTCTACATTTTTTATTGAACTGAATGTTGAAGTAAACTCTTTATAAACCGAATCCCTGTTGAATAATCCTAATTGATCAACAACAATCGAATCGCGTGTAGAAGTCCATTTCATCCAGTAATGAATAAACATATTACCGGATCCATCGGTTTTAATTGTGGTTACCTGTGTATAATTAAGGCAACCACTTAATATTATCAATAAAATAAGAGATAGATTTCTTTTCATTAATAAGCCGGTATTTTTTCATATTCAATATGCAAAAATAATTAAAAACAAAGTAGAAATTTGATTTGATTTTTCAACTAACTATTTTTGCAAGCCGATTATAAAATATTAACAGGGTAGTTATGCCAACATATGAATATAAATGTCTGGAGTGCGGACAACAGTTTGAATTATTTCAAAAAATAACGGAAGATCCAATAAATGAATGCCGCCAATGTAAAGGACATGTTAAAAGACTTATTGGTATGGGTGCCGGTCCGATATTCAAAGGAAGTGGATTTTACCAAACGGATTATAAATCTAAATCATCTAAAGCTGAGACAAAAGTAGATTATAAAAAAGAATCTAAAAAGCCGGAATAAAAAAGGCACACAAGTAAATCTTAATTACTTCTGTGCCAATTCAATTCTTAAAAATCATATCCTATTGAAAAATAATATCTGGGTGAAGAAAATCCCTGTACATTATATTTCCATGCGACATCAAACCGCCACAATGTTAGGAAAAAGAATCTTAAACCAACTCCAGTTCCAATCAGTAAATCTTTTGTAACAGTATCGCCAAATTCATTTTTAGAGAAGAGTTGAAGTTTTTTAGTATCATTCCATGAAGAACCGGCATCTATGTATGCAACACCAAGAATATTCTGAAATAGAATTGGAAGAGGACCCGTAAGCAGATATCGAATCAAAGGCATTCGTAATTCAAGATTTAGTAAAGAATACTTCGAACCTATTTGTTCTGCATAATCATAACCTCGTAATGGTAATGCCGGTGAAAGGAATGCAAAGTCCGACGCAGATTCAACAGGAATATCCTGTGTAGCAAATGTACGATTAACCCAATTATCGGTACCGCCAATAAAGAATTTTTGAGGATTGGCACCGCCCGAAAATCCACCTGATAATCGAACAACAAAAGAATTATCGAACCAGAACCTCATGTATGTTCGGTAATCGTAAACAGCTGAGTAGAAACTCTGTGTTTTCTTAGAGATACCCGGATTACCAAATAGTGTTAAATTGTAGCGTGTACCTTCAATTGGCGAAGTATAACCCCACATAACATTATCGTGAACAAAACTGAAAGCCGGGACAAGAAAAGTTGCTTTATCCGATGGAACGAAAAGGTTATCCAGATTCTCAGAAGAAACGTGCATTAAGCTGAGAGAACCGTCAACTCTGTAGAATCTATTTAATGGATAACTTGCAGATGTAACCAAACCAAAATTTCTGTAACGGTATAATTCACTACCGAAAAATGATGAACGGTATAAAAACCTTGCAGTATGAAAAGCTTCTACGCCAAAGTCCAATCTATTCTCAAGGTAATAATAAGCCAGTCCGTAATCACTATTCTTAATATCAAGTTGTAAGGAAGTCAATCCTATTAACCGATGATTACCAAGAACATCGCTGAAAGAAAGAACCGTTGTTCCTTGCAAACCATAGAGTGTACTATAACCGGCATTTGCAAAGATTAAATCCGGTGTAAAATTAATTTTATACCTGTTAACAAGGTAATTGCCATCGGAATCCAGTTTCTGTGTAAATAATTCTTCTCTTCTTTGAATGTTAGTACTATCAATATCCAGATCCCTTCCGCCAAAGATAATTCTTCTTGAAGTAGTTTTTAATGTATCGGCTTTTTCATCATCCTTGGATACATACTGTCCAACAAATATTTTTTTGGATTTTTCTTTGGAAGAATCTTGAACTGCTTCTGCCGAAATTTTGGAAGTATCTTTTTCTACATCATCATCAACAAATAATTTGGCAGGTTCTAAGTCTTTCTTTAATAAACTTGCCATATAGTTTGTAACTTTTAATGAATCCACATCGAGTTTGAGTTCGAACGGATTATTGATCAAGAAAATATTGTAACCCATTTTATATAAAGCAGAAAAAGCTAATTTCTTGCCATCTGATGAAACAGATATCTGGCTAACCTGGCTCCAAGAATTGGTAATTGGTGCTGCTTTATTTTCATTCCCGGAAAAATTGTTTACATCCGTAATAGTTTTTTTATAAATATTGTCTATTCCGTTTTTATCCGATACAAAGAGTAATTCTTTTCCGTCACTTGAAAACGCCGCAAATCTTTCGTTGCTTAATGGCCAGTCCGTTAATCTCTTAATATCTCGTGATTCAACATCAACCATATAGAGGTCGAGCTGATTATAGTTATGATTAAACATTGCGAAATCATTATCAAGCTTAGAGCCTTTCAAGTAATGCTGTCTATCTGATGAGAAAGCGATTTTACTTCCATCTGGCGACCAGACAGGATTTGAATCGCTGAAAATATCATTTGTCAAATTATCCAGTGCGCCGGTAGTTAAATCGTACACATAAATATCGGACTGTATTGCATTGTGTCCGTTAAATGCAATTTTATTTCCATCCCTGGACCAATTAACAGATTCAATACCGGGCAATTGAAAAGGGAGCTCTGTACTTTTTCCAGTTTCAGAATCAACAATTCGAATTCGATCGTAACCGCTACTTTTAACCGAGAGGGCAATTCTTTTATTATCAGGCGCCCAGGTAAGAGAAGGTTGAAGTAAATTTAGTTCTTCAAAATCATTGGCACGACCACTCTCAACTAATTTTTTTAACACTTTACCGGTGCTAACCTCCATGATATAAACGTCGAGGTAAATGTCGCGGTCGGATATAAAAGCAATCTTATCGCCCTGAGGAGAAATAACCGGGCTGGAATTATAAAAGCCGCCGTCTTTTGTGTTATCGGTTAATCTTTTGGCGAATTCATCCGGGTCTTCTTTAACAGCAATATCAGGCCAGTATTCTTTCTTTAAACTTTTTTTCCATCTCTCATTTAATTCTTCCATGGTAATTCCAATAGATGCTTTAAGAGCGGCTTCGAATGAACCCATTCCCTGTATTTTATTAATGAGCTCACCAATTTTTTGCCGGCCGTAAGTATCCGAAAGATATTTGAATACCGATTGCCCGCCCCGGTAACCAAGATAACCGGATAATCGATTTATATCAGGAAGTACTTCGCTAATAATTGCATTGCGAATAAACATATCTGTATTAGTTTCCCAACCCTGTGAAAGAAACTCTGCACTTCCTTCCATAAACCAGTGAGGTAACTGCAATGTAATTCCCTTAGAAATTATGTTTTGAACACTTCCTCCATAATATAAATCCTGCATAAGAGCATGAACAAGTTCGTGGTGAATAACATGCCGGAATTTTTCGTATGAACCTTCGAATGGAAATACTACACGATTCTTAAACGGTTCGGTAAAACCACCGATGCCCTGGCTGAGATACTCATCTGTAATATTTGTTTCAACAAAATCGTTATGAGAATTATAGACAATTAATGCTATGCGATTATTGATCTGGTAGTTAACATCCTTCTGGAGTTGATCAATTGCATCTTCTGCAACAGCCGCTGTAAACTCAGCAATTTTTTCTCCTCCTTCAGCAAAATAAATATCGAAATGCCTGGATTGAATATAAAACCATTTATAATTCTTATACTGTACTTTATTCTGTCCAAACTGAGCAGAAACAATACTTGAGATTATTAGTAAGAATAAAAAAGTATAATATAATTTTTTCATAATGATACCTCTCTAAATTCTTTTTAGTCGAGTATCGTAAAATCAATTTCACGTTTTTCGTTATCTACACGTGCTAATTTTACGTTTACTTTGTCGCCTAATCTTATTTTTCTTCCGGTTCTTTTACCTGTGATGGTATAATTTTTTTCATCGAAGATGTAATAATCATCTTCCATATCTCTAAATTTTATTAATCCTTCTGCCAGTGTATGACTTAGCTCAACAAAAATTCCAAAGTTTGTAATACCGGATACAACTCCGTGAAAATCAGTTCCTACTTTACCTTGCAGATATTCAATTTGTTTCAGCTTAACCGATAATCTTTCGGCATTTATAGCATTTCGTTCTCTTTCGGAAGAATGATTGCAAATTTCTTCTAAATCTTCTACAGAAAAATTATTCTCTTTATTGTTTGTATAATCAAAAATCAGTTTATGAACAATAAGGTCCGGAAATCTACGGATGGGGGAGGTAAAATGAGTGTAATACTTAAATCCCAATCCGTAATGACCGATGTTATTTGTTGAATAAATTGCTTTAGCCATAGACCTTATTGCAATTTCATTAATTACAGCTTCCTCTTCCGTTCCTTCACAACTTTCCAGCAATTGCTGAAATTGTTTTGATTTATTTGCCGAGTTAGGATCGAATGAGTAACCAAGTGATTTAACAAATCTGCCAAATTCAAAAATCTTTTCCCTGTCTGGTAAATCATGTATTCGATAAACAAAAGGTTTATTCATTTTGTTCTGTTTCGGGTTTAGGTGACCTGCAATTATTTGATTTGCAAGAAGCATAAATTCTTCGATTAAATTATTGCTTTCACGAACCTCTTTAATATTAATTTCTACTGGAATTCCATTTTTGTCCAGTTTAAAGACAACTTCAGGAGAAAAAAAGTTTATACTTCCTTTCTTAATTCTTTTAGCTCGCAGCTTTTGAGCAATGTCGTTAAGCTGCAGAATTTTATCGCTGAATTCTCCTTTACCAGCTTCAATTATTTTTTGAACCTCTTCGTATGTAAATCTTCTCTTGCTATTAATAATGCTCTTCTTTATTTCATAGGAAACAATTTTAGCAACGGGTGTAATTTCAACTATTACAGAATATGTAAGCCGATCTTTGTTTGGAACGAGTGAACAAATAATATTCGATAATTTTTCGGGAAGCATTGGTATTACTTTACCAACAAGATAAACACTTGTTCCGCGGTTTAATGCTTCTTTATAAATGGGGGAGTTATTCTTAACATAGTGACTAACATCGGCAATGTGAATGCCCACGGAAAAATTTCCGTTTGGAAGTGATTCAATCGAAACGGCATCATCAAAATCCTTTGCATCTTCAGGATCGATTGTAAATGTAACGGTATCCCTAAGGTCGAGCCGTTTATTGATTTCTTCATCGGGAATAATTTCGGAAATTGACTCGGCTTGTTTAAGAATCTTATCAGAGAATTTATATGCAATTCCAAATTCGCGAGCAATTGAAGCAATCTCTGCATCATAAGTTCCTGATTTGCCAAGCACTTCAAGAATTTGTCCCTCGGGGTTAACATCGGGGGATTTCCATTCAATTTTTCCAATTACGACTTTATCGCCAACCCTGGCATTCTTAAGGAAATTATTTGCCACATAAATATCGCGGTGAATTTTCTTATTATCCGGCACAACAAAATAAAATGATTTACTTTTTTCGAGTCTTCCAACAATTTCATTCTGAGTGCGTTCAACAACATCTATTATTCTACCTTCGATATTCTTACCGTGCTTCTTTGCCATCAAGATTATATGAACTGTATCGCCATCAAATGCAGTCCCGAGGTTTTTCTCCGGTATGAAAACATCGGTCTTATTATTCTGACCTTTCAAAACAACAAAACCGTAATCACCTTCACCAACAATTTGGAGTTGCCCGATCAATTTATCGGTTCCGGAACTGCTTAGAGAATAACGCTTGCCTTGTTTTTGAAGGAAACCTTCTTCAGTTAATTTGAAGAGAACGCTTTTCAGTTCGGCGTATTCATATTCTTCGGTAATTCCAAAATGTTTAGCAATCTCTTTGGATTTAAGTTTTAGTGAAGAATGATTTTTAAAGTAAGACTTGATTTCTTTTTTCATCAAAACTCGAATTTATATTTTAATGCCATTTCATTTATTTTGTCATCCAGGACATAAATCTGGCCAATAGGATCTTTTCTTTCAACGCGGATCAAAAATTTTGGATTGAAGAGATATTCAATTTTAAGATTGGCTTTACCGATATTTTGAAATACCTCCGTAGTTCCGCCGAAACTATAACGAAGATTCTGTATCCGGCCGGATAAACTGAACTTTGTATAGTCGCCGGTTTGACTTATTTGGATATTGTTTACAAGATCCCCCACAGCAGAATTAACGAAACTTGAGAGTACCGAACCAAGGAATGAAGTCGCAGTATTTCCAATAGCATTTGTCTGTCCGGCTACCTGTGCACGGTCCTGTGCTGTAAGATCATCTTTAAATTTTCCGATTAAGATGAATGAAAATGCATCCGAATAATCGTAACGTGTTTCTCTTACATTGTTTTGAATATTTCTCTGTCCAACATAAACGCCTATACTTTCAGTATTACTTGCAAGGTTTTTGCCAAGGTCTTTCAGGGGCCCGGTAATTTTAATTTTCACAGCAACATCCTGTGGTGCCGAATTTGGATTAACCGGATCTATATAATCGCTTGTGTATGTTGCAATAATATCCAGGTAAGGATTTGTAACATCAGTTTCAAAACGGATTTTCCCTTCTGCATCAAAAGTTTTAAAGAATTCTAATTTAGAACCGTTCATTAAATCGAAAGCACCCTGAGCACGAACTTCGCCGGCAACGCTTTCGTAATTTAATTCACCCCGCATTTCAACTAACAATTTTTGATTTACAGCCTGGGAAAGGATAATATTAATTCGTGCACTGTTCTCAACTTTAACACCAACCTCATAATCAATTCTTATCGATTCATCTCCGTTATTTTTTTCAGTTGAATTATCCGAAGCAAGAATTTCTTCGAATCTTATTTGTTCAAGATCGATTTTGCTCGAATCAACAACATAAATAACATTGTAATTACTGCTTGTTACAGTTGATTGATCCGATGTAGTTAATGTAAGATTTGTTTCTTTCAGTAAAATATCTCCCTTAAAGAAAAGAACATTATTACGCAGTGTTAACAACCAATCGCTCGAAGTTCCTATTTGAAGATCGCCATACAAGAAAGGACTTGTAGAGCGGGAAGCATCACTGAAGAGAGCTAAATCGCCATTAAAACGAATCGACATATCCTTTGGTTTAAATCCATCAAAAATAATTGAGCCAAAACCTTTTATTTGTCCCGGGTATTTTGTGCCGCCGGCATTTGCCACTGTTAATGTATCGATTAACAATCCTTGCTGACTAAAATTCAGTTTTACATTGCAGTTGTAGGGTAGATTAGTATCAATCGATCTAAAGTAACCTTGTTTCAAATTAAGGAAACCGGAGAAAACAGGTCTGTCTAATGTTCCTGTAATTGAAAGATCTGTTACCAAATTTCCACGTTGATCTGAAATCTTTGGAATTAGATTTGCAAAAGACCTAAGGTCAAAATCTTTGGAAGTTAATTTCAGATTAATTTGCTTTGTATTGCTAATTCTGTTGGCAACAGTTGCAAAGCTAAGATCAATTGGAATAGTTCCGTTCAATGTAAGTAATGGCTTCTCTATATTAAAAGTTGAATCGACAAATTTTATATCTGTTGTAACAAGTTTATTAGAGTATCGGATTGTTCCATCAAGAAAACCGAGTTTATGATTACCATATTTAAGATGATTCAGCTTGATCGATGTGTTGATGAAAGGCTCTTCAAAGTCGCCGCTTATTACTGCTCTAAGATCTGCATCTGCCCGTAATTTTAAATCATCTTTGCCAAATAAATATTTAGACATAATTCTTCCGGAGATATTATTGGCTTGAAGAAGAAGATTTTGAGCCCCGCTGCTTTCGATAGTTCCTTTTATACTAATTGAAGATGTATCGTTATAAACAGAACAGTTTGCTATGTTAAACCTGTATGGATTAAAGAAAATATCAATTGTGTCTTTGTTAGTCCAAAGCAGACCGTCATAATCTGCTTTGATTTTTCCAATTCTTATCTGTTGTTCTATTGGTCGCATTAATATGTAACCTTCTGCATTGGCTTTAACCATATCTTCAAAATTTGCAGAAGCATTAAAGAACAGTCTACTCTGGTTGAAATTCAGATCGGCATAAATATCTTTGATGTATGTTCCGGAATAAAATCTTTTACCTGTTAAATGAGCTGTGCCGGATAATTTGTCGAATGTTGCGTGATGATTATCGCGGACGAAATTCAGCTCGGTTTTAATATCGGAAATGTATAAGGTTGATTTATCTTCAATAAAAACTATGTAATCCAGATCCAGATTTGAACTGATTAAAAAGTTAGGAGGACTGTTTTCTACACTACCTTTTCCAGAGCCCATTATATCGAAGCGATCGTAACCGATTATTTCTGTTATAAGAGCGAAATCCTTGAAATTAAATTCGAAATCGAATTTAAGATTTTTGCTTATTACATCCGGTAATATGTCGCTCTCAATTGTACCGGAAATTCCTGTGCTCATCACGGAAAGGGGATTTAATTCTTTAATTTTCTCCGAAATAATTTTTGAAATGGTCTTTGCTTCGTAGGCAACTATATCTATAGCATCATTAACAGAAAACTTACCCTTTATAGCAAAGTCAACAAAGTCGGAATTGAATTTAATTTCTCTTTGAGATGAATCTTTTTTGAAAGTTACATCTACAATAGAATTATGAATTTTTGTTCCCCTATATTTTGAAGAATCAATTCCGATAGCAAAGATTCCTGTTATATTTTCGGGATTGAAATATTTTCCGTCAACATTAAAATAGAAATTCAGATCGCTCTTATAATCTCCTTCGATAAATGATGAAAGGTCGAGATGATTAAGGCTTCCCAGAAAACTGTATGCCGGAATAGTATCTTTATCAAAAACCAATTCGCCGGTTATCAGTGCTTCTGAATTCTTGCTAATACCATTCAATTCAAGTTCTATTTTCCTATCAGCAGCTTTAGATTTTATATGAAGTTTTTCAATAGGTATTTGATTGAAAGTTGATTCGCCGGTGTTGAAATTAAAATCATAATTTAAGTCGAATGGTGAAACACCTCTTCCAACAAGATTCCCTTTTGAATTTATTGAAGTTGTTATACCAATCAGAGGGTTAAGATCAATATTGTTTGTTTCGAATTTAATATCATACGTCATCGGATCCTTTTCGAGATTCATTGCTGCATCTAATTTGATCGATCCGTTTTCAATGTTACCAGATAATAGGGATTTAAAATTTGTCGGCTCACCTTCATATTCAATATTCACACGGCTGACTCTAAGCTTTGCAAATTCAGGTAGTCGTAAAGAGGGGAGCAGTGCATTTACATCCCGGTAATTTATATCTGTATCGGTTATTTTAGCCTTGATAAACATGTCTTCGGGCTTATTAAGATTAAGCAGTTGACCGCTTAATTCAAAATGTGTTGAACGGTAATCGAGAGCAAGTTTTTCGATATCAAATCCGCCGAATTTTCCTTTTGCTTTCAATTCCAGCGAAGGATTCCCTTTTAAGATTTCTGTTGCATCGATAAATGATGAAAGGTCGTCGAAGTTAAATGAATTAGCATCGAGGTCAATTTCCACGGGATAGTTTTTGAAGTCTTCTAATTCAACATTTGCGAATAAATTGAGACTATCGATTCTTGCATTTAATCTTATATCGCTGCTATCGGTAATGAAAGCAAAGTTTTTAACACTCGCAAATTCTTTTGTTATAGCAAATTCACCGGAAATATTTTGAAGGTTAAATCGAGTCAGGTTCGGTTTTAAAGAAAGTTCTTTTAGAATTAATAAGTAGTCAGAGTTTGGAACATCAATAAACGCCTGTGCTGAAAGAAAAAGTTTGTTGATACGAAGATCATCAAAATTAATTGTCTTATAATTTTTTGAAGAATTGATGTTTGAGAATGATTGCTGAACAAGGTTGATATTTTTTAACTGAATATCATTAGCCTGGATATAAAAGGGGAATTCGGATTCGGTTTTATCTTCCTCTTTAGGCTTCGATAATTTGTTGTAATTCCATTCTCCGTTTTCATCCTGTAGCAATTTGATTGTAACATTTTCCACAAGAATCTTACGTAGAAATATTTTTTTTAGAAGTATCTGCAGCGGACTTGTTTTTATTTCAATTTTTTCCACTTTTAGAAGAGTATCACCGGATGTTGTTAGAATTACATTCCGTAGAAAAATAGATGTTAGAATTGTTCCGTCGATTTTTTCAATGTAGAGATTTCCATTAATTGAAGAATTTATCTCCGACATTAGTTTATTTCTTAGGATTTCTCTGAAAGTACCGGTCTGTGAAAATCCGAGTAATAGCACGCTAAGAGCAATTAATGCCAGAAAGAATAAAATGAAGGCATTAATAACTCTTCTGAAAATCGATTTTTTCGGTTTTTCAGGTTTTAATTCTTCTTTAACCGGTGTCTCTTCCATTAATCTTTGAATCTTTCGAGAATCGTTTTAATGATATTAGTGGTTGACTGAAAATTTACAAACTCGATAGTCTCAACCTTTCCTCCAGCCGCTTCAACAATATCTTTACCAACAATATTCTCAACTTTCCAGTCTGCGCCTTTTACCAAAATATCAGGAATTATTTTTTTTATTGTTTCGAAAGGAGTTTCTTCATCAAATACTGTTACATAATCCACTGCTTTAAGATTCGAAATAATGAATGCACGTTCTTGAAGAGGAACTATCGGACGGTTTTTCCCTTTGATCTTAGTAACTGATGAATCCGAATTAAGGGCAACAATTAAGACATCCCCGAATGATTTTGCTTTTGTAATATAATCAACATGACCGGCATGCAGAATATCGAAACATCCATTAGTAAAGACAACTTTCTTATTCTTTTTTTTAAGCTCTTCTCTAATAGGAACCAATTCATCAACGGTTATAAAGTTATTCATTTTAACTCCTCACACACTGCATCGAAAAGAGTTTCCTGTTCAATAGGAACAATACCAACTTCTTCGCAAACAAGACCGCCGGCATAATTAGCAAGGTATGCGGCATCAAAAATATCTGCACCGGCAGTAAGCGCCATTGTTAGTGTTGAAATTACTGTATCACCGGCGCCTGAAACATCGGCAACTTTTCTGGCTTTAGTAGGAATTCTTCTTTCTGGTTTTCCTTTTTCGAATAATGCTATTCCTTCTGCTCCCAACGTTAATAAAACATACTTTGCATTAATTTTATCAATCAGGTTACGACCGGCACCGGATAAATCTTTTGCATTTTTAATTCTTATTCCAAGTGCATCCTCGGTTTCTTTACGGTTTGGTTTAAATACAGTAACATTTTTATACTCAAAGAAATTGCTGAATTTTGGATCAACCGTGATCGCTTTATTATTTTCATTTGCAAGCGCAATTACCTGCCTAATAAGGGTTTTAGTGAGCACTCCTTTGTTATAATCCTGTAAAATTATTGCATCAATATTTTTTATTTCCTTCTTAAGGAAATCCAATATTTTCTTTTCTACCAATAAACTAATCGGAAAAGTTTTCTCTATATCAATTCTAACAACATGCTGATTATCTGCAATAACTCTTGTCTTAGCAGTTGTTGGTCTCTGGTTATCTCTGATAATTCCCCGGCTGTTTATTTTATTTTTTTTAATCAGATCGATAAGAATCTTCCCTTCGTTATCATTACCAATAACGCCAAGCGGGACCGGAATTCCACCGAGTTTTAATATATTGAAAGCAACATTCATTGCACCGCCGAAACGGTAAAACTCTTTTTCAACTTCTACAACCGGAACCGGCGCTTCCGGAGAAATTCGTGCTACATTACCCCAGAAATAACAATCGAGCATCATATCACCAATAACAGCAATACGTTTGTTATTAAAATTATTTTGAATCTTTTTCAACTTTTTAAGAGAAGTATTAATCATAATTTTTCTCCCTTATCCCACTGAGCAAGCTGATTGAAAAAGTTAATTCTTATTAAACTCTGATTGGTACCCATCCATAGATAAGTTCCGTCGAAGAAAATTTTATTTATTAACTGAGGTATCCGGTTGTCTCTTACGGGTATCACCTGGTTATTAAGTCTGTTTATGAGCACAAGACCTCTACCGTATATTTCTTTTGCAGCTTTTCCAAATTGATAGGTTGATGCCCAGATAAAATTTCCCGTAAGTTCTAAATCATTTATTCCGTTGCCGGTTAATCCTTTCGAATCATCAAACCTTAACCAATCATTTTTTCTGTTAAATCGGTATAAACCGCCGATGTTAAATTCAGGTCTCTCTGCGGTAATAAATTCATCCAGCCCGATCCATAAATTATTTCTTTCGGTCAACAGTGCAGAAACCGAAATCTGTTCACCTTCGCCATTAAAATAGTTAAATCTATTATCAAAAAAAGTAATTGTCCTGGAGTCGCTTATATCTCTCGACTTATTGTATTTATGCAACCCGGCTTCAGTTCCGAACCAGACAAGACTATCACCATCAACCTTAATAGATTTTATGGTATTCGATTTAGGATTTCCTCTAACTGTAAGGTCATAATCAGTAAATCGTTTTGTTTTTTCATCGTACTTAGTTAAGTATTGAAATCTGCCGATCCATACAACTTTTTCGTAATCGTCATAGGCAATCGACCTTATCCAGTTACTAAGCTGTCCTCCTAAACCAAATTTTCTTTTTGTCCAGTTGTTTCTTTTCTTATCATAAATAAAAAGACCGTCTATTGAACCTGCCCATATAAAATCCTGATTGGCAGCAACACAATAAAAGAAGTCGTGCTGTAAATTTCCTTTTGATGTAGAAAACTGTTCCCACTTATTACTTTTTTTTAAGTACTTAAAAAGTCCGTTTCCGTTAGTAGCAAACCAGATTTCATCGCCGTAGGCAGAAATATCTGTTACTTCGGAACCCCGTAAAAAGTATTCTATTTCGAATTCATCCTGTGCAAAACAGGTAATGTTTATTAAGGCGAAAAAGACCAGGAATTTTTTCATATACTCCACATTATGAAAATTATGATTGGAAATTTAATACTAAGATAAATGTTAATGAAGTGAATAATTATTACTTACCGGTTTTTAAGAGAACCTGATTTTCCATTGATCTTCAAATCCTTTTACAAGACTCTCTTCCAGTTTTTCATAGTCAACGTGTTCGTTCAAAATTGTTTCTATCTCTATAGTCTTTTGATTTAATTCCAACTCAAGTGTTCTTTTTGTTTCTTCATCAGAGTTGATGTAATTAACAAGATTTCTATGGAATTTACCGCAAAGGATTGATCCGTGTTGTAGAACCACATTATTAAGTTTCCGTTGAGCGCTGCCAATAATTTTTTTGCCGGCAAATTTAACTTCGTTTTTGGCTGTGCTTCCAAAACACAAAACCCCTGAAGGTTGTTTCAAAATTTGAGGAAAGTTTGGTTGTAACTTTTCAAGTTCGGAATCTGCAAGTAATGGATTATACAACTCCAACCCTTTAATTAATGCCGAAGAAATTTTTTCATAAATCTCTTTTGGTGTAAGCCGGTTAATAGGCATAACAACAGAGTAGGTTATTTCCTCTGCATGAAGGATTGCGCGTCCGCCGGTTGGACGTTTTACAACTTCGAGATTATCGCGGTTAGCTTTAGCAATATTAATATCGTCATAGTTTTGATTAGCACCTAATGAGATACAATACGGCTGCCATTGATATAATCTAAAAAAAGCTTCGTTCGGTTTGCATGTGTGGGCAAGATTAAAATCAAAATCCATATTAAAATGACCGGAACTTCTACCGGTCTTAAGCAACTGCCAGTTCATCTTCTGATAACGCCGCGGTCGGATTTTTCAACGAAACGAATAATATTGTTTACAAGCGTGTGATCGGAATATTTTTCTTTTACTTCATCAAGTGCTTTTGTAAAGATGAGTCCTGATTGATAAAAAATTCTATATGCATCTTTAATAGCATTAATATCATCTTCAGAAAAATTTCTTCTTTTTAGTCCAACGATATTCAATCCCATAAATCGAGCCGGGTAACCGCTTGTCATGCAGTAGGGAGGAACATCGGAGTTAGCCATTGAACCGCCGCCAACCATTGAATGCTGTCCAATTTTTCCGAATTGATGAACTGCTGATAACCCGCCGATTATTACTGTGTTTTCTATTTCCACATGTCCCGCAATTTGAACAGCGTTAGCAATTATCACCTGATTGCCAACCGTACAATCGTGTGCAACATGAGTATAAGCCATAAGGAGGCATTTGCTTCCGATTGTGGTCTTTCCGGTTGCAGTAGTTCCTTTATGTAAAGCTGCAAATTCTCTTATAACAGTATCATCACCAATGTAAAGGAAGGTCTGCTCGTTACCGAATTTTAAATCCTGGGGTAAGTTAGCAACAGAGGCACCTTGAAAGATTTTTACTCTGTTTCCAATTCTTGCACCGTCATAGATAACAGCATGAGGTCCAATTTTACAATCATTTCCAATCTCAACATCATCATAAATTATTGCATAAGGTCCTACTTCAATATTATCTCCTAATTTTGCATTAGGACTTACAATAGCGGTTGGATGAATATTCGGCATAATAATTAGTTCAGGTTTTCGGGTTTATTTTCTTTATTGATTATAGCTCCCATAAACTCTGCTTCGGCAACAAGGTTGTTATCAACATAAGCAGCGCCTTTAATGGAAAAGTATTTACTCTTTTTACTAATAACTTCTGCTTCAAGCATTAACTGATCTCCCGGGACAACCGGTTTTCTGAATTTTGCATTATTAATGCTCATGAAATAAACAAGATGGTTAGCAGGATCGATGAACGAATTGAGAACCAGAATACCGCTAACCTGTGCCATTGCTTCTATAATTAAAACACCGGGCATAATCGGTTGACCGGGGAAATGACCGGTGAAGAATGGTTCGTTAATGGTTACCGATTTAACTCCAACAACACGTTTGTCTAATTCAAGGTCGATGATTTTATCAACAAGTAGGAATGGATAACGGTGCGGTAGTATTCTCTGAATTGCGTTAGCATCGAATACAACACCTTCCTTCTTAACGAACTGATATTTCTTAACAAGTTTTTTCTGCTGATATAAACTTCTGATTTTTTTTGCGAACTCAACATTGGCTTTATGACCGGGACGTGCAGCAAGTATCTGGGCTTTAATAGGTACACCAATAAGTGCAAGGTCGCCAATCATATCAAGTAATTTATGGCGAACAGGTTCATTACGGAATCTTAGTTTATTGTTGCTTAAAAATCCCTCATGAGTTACAGAAAGGTCTTCATCCAGATTCAATTTATCTTTTAACCGTTTCAATCCGGCTTCATCAATTTCATGATCAACAATAACCACTGCGTTAGCAAAGTTTCCGCCTTTTATCAATCCTTGATCTGCAAGCATTTCAACTTCGCTAAGGAAGCAGAATGTTCTTGCCGGTGCAAATTCATTTACAAATTCTTTTTCGAGATCGAACAAACCTGAGTGTTGACTTCCTAATGCCGGATTTTGATAATCAACCATAATTGTAATACGGTAACTGTTCATAGGTAGTGCAACAATATCAACCTGGCGTGCTTCATCGCTGTACATTACAGTTTCATCGATAACCAAATAATCTTTTGGTGCATCCTGTGTAACGAATCCGGCTTCCAATAATTTTTCAACATACGGCATTGCACTTCCATCACCTATCGGTGGTTCAATTCCGTCAAGTTCAATAATGATGTTATCAATTTGTAACCCGACAACAGCTGCAAGAACATGTTCTATTGTATGAACTTTTGCCTCTCCTAATGCCAGTGTTGTGCCGCGGGATGTATCTACAACATAATCTGCATTAGCCGGAATTTCTGGTCTTCCGCCTAGATCTACACGGACAAATTTAACTCCGTGATTTTCTGGTGCTGGTTTAAATGTCATTGTGCATGATGTGCCGGTGTGAAGTCCTGTTCCGGAAAGGGAAACGGCTTTTGCAATAGTTCTTTGGAGTTCTAACATTATTCTCCTTTCAATTCGGTTAAATCAGAAATTTTCTGTTCCAAAGATGCAATTTTTTCTTCTAATTTCTTAATCTTTTCTGTAAGAGACGGGATGTTCCTGATCTGTGCTTCCAATCGTAGTTGTTGAGCCATATCCTGTGCCGGTGAGCCGCGGTATTTGCCGGATTTTTCAATTGATTTAGAAACACCCGATTGTGCACCAACAATCACTTGATCTGCAACTTCAATATGACCAACAAATCCGGCTTGTCCGGCAATCATACAATATTTACCAATTTTAGTACTGCCTGATATTCCGGCTTGTGCAGCTATTGCAGTATGATCACCTATAACAACATTATGAGCTACCTGAACAAGGTTATCAATTTTAACACCTTTCTTAATTAGAGTAGATCCAAAGGCAGCACGATCGATTGATACATTTGATCCGAGTTCAACATCATCTTCAAGAATTACATTTCCAATCTGTGGTACTTTTTCATATTCGCCTTTTGCATTTGGAATGTATCCAAATCCATCCGATCCTACAACCGTATTTGAATGAATGATTATATTATTCCCGAGTATGCAATTTTCTCTAATAGTTACATTCGGATATATCAAACAATTCTCTCCTACCATAACCTTTTCCATTAAAACAGTATTATGGTATATCATGGAGTTATCACCTATTGAACATCCGGCAGAGACAACAACGTTTTTACCGATGCCAACGTTTTTACCAATCTTTGCTGATGAATTGATGGAAGCTGATGGATCGATTCCATCGATTATAAATTTGGGTTTTAAGAAAGTGATTACAAACTTATGGAGCGCAACATTAGGGTTGTTAACTTCAATATAGCTGATGTCAGTTCGGGTCTTTTTGAATTCCGGCGAGATTAAAACCGCAGAAGCTTTAGTTGTGCTGAGATATTTCTCGTATGTTTTAAGGTAAAGAAAAGTAATATCACCTTCTTTAGCGTCTTCAATTTTTGCGATATTGGAAACCTCAATATTAGGATTACCAATAACAACACCGCCGACAAAGTCGGCGGCATCTTTCAATCTTATTTTCATATAAACTCATTTTAGTTTTTCCAAAACCAGTTTTGTAATATCATATTCTTCTTTAGCGTAGAGGAAAATGATATCGCTGCTTCTATCGAATACAAAATCGTAATCCTGTTCTTTAGCAATTTCCGAGATAGCATTAAAGATTCGATTAAGGATCGGTTTCATTAATTCTTCTTGTTTCTGAAAAAGCTCGCCCCGAACTCCGAACTTATCCTGTCTGTATTTTGCAATCTGGTCTTCAATCTGAACAAGTTCTTTTTCAATTTCAATTCTTTTTTGTTCGCTCAGAATCAATTTTCTTTTTTCATAGTCGTCGTATTTAGTTTGCCAGTCTCTTTCCATACGCGAAAGTTCTTCCTGCCATTCTTTAATTATAGCATCTAATTTTTTCTGAGTATCCTGGGCTTCGGGAAGCTGTTTCTTAATTGTTTCGCTATCCACGTAACCTATTTTGGGTTGAGCAATTGTTGCAGAAACAGTTAAAAGTATTGCAGAAAAAAATAATCCGATCTTTTTCATAACTTAATTCCGGTTTTTTATTTACCTCTTTTAAGGCGGTCAAGCACCTTAAATGTAATATCAAACTGCGAGTCGGCATAAAGAACAACAACTTCGCCGGCTTTATCCAGAACATAATGCATATTTTCTTCTTTTGCAATTTCATCAATTGCTTTGAATACTTTTTGTTTTACAGGAGCTAATAATTGTTCCTGGCGTACAAAATATTCGCCGTTGGGTTGAGAAAATTTTTGTTCTCTATACCTTTGAATTTCCTGTTCCTTCTCAACAATTTTAACTTGTGCTTCTCTCTGTTGTTCGGGTTTCATTGTAGATGACTGTTTCTGATAGTCGTTATATGCAGTCTGAAGAACGGTAGTCATACTATCAGCTTCTTTCCTCCATTTTGCAACTAAACCATCCAGATCACTTTTAGCTTTTATTGCTTCAGAGAATTGAGTCATTATTATTTCTGAATCAACATACCCGACTTTTAAGGAAATTGTTTGTTGATTTTGAGCAAAAACAGAAACAGCAGAAAGAATTAGTAAAATAAAGATACTTCTTTTCACTTTTAACCTCTTTTTGTTATATGTTAAAATCCTTTGCCAAATTGAAAATGGAACATCCATTGAGGTTCCTTATCATCTACGCTTTTACGGTCGAATCCATAACCGTAATCAAAACCTAACAATCCTATTGGATTGATAAGGATTCTTGCACCAATACCGATAGACCGTTTTAGGTTGAAAAAGTCCATCTGTTTTGCATCGAAATATACGTTACCGGCTTCTGCAAAAGCCAATAAATAAATCGGTATTGGCTCTAATGCTAAAGCACCTCTTAATTCGAATGTATATTTCGTTTGAATTCTGCTTCCAATAACAGTCCCGCTTGCATCGCGTCTGCCGATACTTCTATCATCATAACCGCGCAATGGAGTGGTAGCTATAATCATTCCGTTACCGCCCATGTAGTAAAATTCAAAGGGCTGTATAGGAGTTCCTTTTTTCAACTCGTGAATATAACCTAAATCTACACTGGAATAAAGTACAATTCTATTTGTATTAAAAAGTGGTTTATACCACTCACTTTTGAAATCGAACTTTAAGTAATCAACATTTCCCGGTAACGGACCGCCAGATAATTCAGTACTTAAACTAACTTTAGATCCTCTGGAAGGGAAGATAGGGTTATCAATATCCATTCTTGAAATTGTTGCTCCAACTGTAAGCTGGCGAGTTATACCTTGCCTATAATATCCTAATCCGTCTATAACATCATTATACTGAAAACGACCAATACCCTGTATATAGAAAAAGTCATCGGGCCATGTAAGTTTTCTACCAACTTTGAATGTAATACCCGACTGACGCAAGTCGTAATAATATCTCTGGCGTGTATCAAAGAGATCGAAACCGACTAAAGTTGGTGTATCCAGAAACCATGGTTCAGTAAAACCTAATGAAAATGTTCTGTAGAAATTTCCGACACCAAATTGCCAGCTGAAATTGAGAATTTGTCCGCCACCCATCTGGAATGGTTCGGTGATTGAAAAATTTGTGAGTGTAAAACCGATCGCACCACTGAATCCGAATGCACCGCTGTATCCAACAGATGCATTTAAGTAATCACTCGATTTTTCTTCTACTTTATATGTTAGGTTTACTGTGCTGTCGTTAGCCGGACGGTAATCAATTCCTTTATATAAGCTCTCTACATTAAAATACTGAAGGTTAGATAATTGCTGAATGCTTCTTAAAATAAAACTTCTGCTGAAATAATTTCCCGGGATAGTATATAGTTCGCGTCTAATTACTTTGTCTTTTGTTTTGTTATTTCCAACAATATCTACTTTACCGATTTTAAATCGGTTGTTTTCGTTAACCCGGATTATAATATCAAGTGAATCTGCGCCGACTTTTACTTCTTTAGCATCGAGATTAAATCCAAGGTAACCGTTATCCTGGTAAAGTGAAGAAACATCGGATTGTTTTTCGTTATAGTTAAGATTCAGATTGAATTTCTCAAAATCGAATACATCACCTTTTCTAAAATCTAACCTTTCGGTAAGGATTTCATCTTTCCAAACTGTATTACCTTCCCAAATTATATTGCGAACTTTGTATTGAACACCTTCATATACATCAATTTCGAGATCCAGATATTGCTTATCATCTGATAGATAAAAAGTATCTCTTAAAACAGCAAAGTCTCTATAACCGTTTTTGCGATAAAATTTTGTTAGTAACACTTTGTCTTTTTCAAAATCGGCTCTTTTAAAATTTGGAAACGACCAGAATTTCCACCACCTTTTTTCTTTTGTATTATCGAACTCACTTTTTAAGTCATCGTCTTCAAATGCAGTGTTCCCGTTGAATTTGATGCTTCTTATTATAACTTCGTCGCCCTCTGTAACATTGAACATAACAAGAGTTCTGTCTTTAATTCTCTCTATTGAGTTAATTGCGGTTGCTTTTTTAAGGTCGTATGTAGTTTCGTATTCCTGACTAAAGTTTTTGTTATTGCGCCAAGTAACAATAATTTCATCATCGGTTGTATCTGCTCTAAAAAAGGAATAATAATTAATATCGATCTTTGCGTTAAGGTAACCTTCGTCTTCGTATTTATCTAAAAATTTATTCTTGATTCGGTTAACTTCTTGAGGTTTGAGAGTTTGACCGCGGACGATTGTAATCATTTTATCAATATTGCTTTGACTTATTTCGTCGTTGCCCTGGATAACAAATTGTTCTAATCTTGGATATTCTTTAATTACAAATTGGAGGAAAATCCCGTCATCAATTTTCTTGTCTATTATAATCTGAACGTCTTCAAAAATTCCGAGATTCCATAACCGTTTTATGGCATTGTTAGTTTGATCTCCGGGAATATCAATTTCGTCGCCGACTTTAATTCCGGAATTGGCAATAATTGTCGAGGCATCAGCACTTTTATTACCTACTACATTTATACCAAGGATTTTATAATTAACTTTTTGCACTTGCGGGTAAATGTTCGCAGAAATAAAAAAGAAAACACACAGAAAAAATTTAGGCCAGCTGCTTTGAGTGAGTATTTGCATTCTTAATATTTTTTTCCAAATTATCCGATAATTGTTCGCTTACTAAACCGAACCTTCTTTCTCTTTTTTGATAATCTTTAACAGCTTCAACAAGATGCTTACACCTGAATTCAGGCCATAGAGTATCTGAAACAAAGATCTCTGAATATGCAATCTGCCACAATAAAAAATTACTTATTCTAAACTCACCGCCACTTCTAATCAAAAGATCAGGATCAGGTATCTCGGATGTGGTTAGATTTTTAGAGATTAACTCCTCCGAAATTTCATCACTTTTAATCTGACCGGCAGTTGCTTGTGCAGTTATATTCTTAACTGCTTCTACAAGTTCCCATCTGCCGCTGTAGCTTAAAGCAAGATTAAGTGTAAGTTTTGTATTGCCCGATGTTTTTGTTACAGCTTGTTTTAATTCGTGTTGAACAATTTCAGGCAATGATTCAACATCACCAATTGTTGTAAGTCTAATATTATTAGAGTTTAGTTCGTCTGTTTCATTCTGAAGACTCTTTACAATTAATCTCATCAGAGTAGAGACTTCATCCTTTGGGCGTTTCCAGTTTTCTGTTGAGAAAGTATATAATGTAAGATACTTAACACCTAAACCGACACAAGTTTCAACAACTGAACGAACAGACTCAACACCTTTTTGGTGACCGGCAACTCTTGGCAGATTACGTTTTTTAGCCCACCTTCCATTCCCATCCATAATAATTGCTATATGATTGGGAATATTACCCTTTAATTTTGTTTCTTCAATCAGTTTGATTTCGGATTGGGTTAACCTAACTGCCAATTTTCTTGTATCACCTCAAAATTAGGATTGAAAAAATATGCTGATAGTGAGTAAATGTCAAGGTTAGATATTATCCACGGGATAGTTCACCCAACTCCGGACTCTCATTTTCATCCTGTAAAGTAACAAGTTTGATATGAGATCTTGTCTCGTCATCAAGCGAAGCTAAAAGCAAATTTGCTTTTATAATAGAATTATAAGGTACTCCAACAAATAGAGTAACTTTGTTGCCGGATTGTTTAGGTCTCGATTTGGTTAGAATGATAAGTTTTGTTATTAAATTAGGGTCGTTAAGTTCCTCATCGGTTAAAGTAATTCCAATAGCAATTTTCTTTTTGTACTTTGCAATTGCATCAACATCATAATTTCCAACGGGCGTAGGAGCGGGAAGGTACTTTCCATACTTTCTACTTAATGTGAGATACCCATGCTTCCACAATTGTTCAATAATGGAATCTACTTTTTCTCTTTTCTCTTTTGTGCTTAACATTTTCATTTATCTATAAATTAACATTATGGGAATAATCGGTGAAAATTTTTCGTATCCAAGAATTTTTATGTTGGATATTTTTTCGTAATCGAATCCCCGGATTTCATTTACACCATTTACTCTTCCATAAAGAGTTTTTTTACCATTTTTATTCTTTCCGATGTAATAAGGTTCCAATAACACTTCGTTCAATCCGTATAGAAATTTTACCCGGTTTCTATTAAATATTGCGGTTGTGAAATATATGGTTTTCATAAACTCTCCAGCTTTTAGTTGTAACTTCTAAATACTCCGATAACTTTTCCTACAATAGAAAAATCTTCGAAGTTATCAATAATTATCGGTTCATAATTGTCGTTCTCCGGAATTAAATGAATTCTTCCTTCGATCAGAGAAAATCTTTTCATTGTAGCTTCATCTTTAATTAATGCTACAATAATATCACCATTAATTGCTTCCTTTTGCGGTTGAATAATTACAAGATCACCTTCCATAATTCCGGCATTGATCATACTATCACCGCGAACCTTTAATCCAAAACATTCTGTTCTGCTTCCCAGAAAATTTTTATCTATAACAATGTTACCTTCAATATTTTCTTCTGCTAATATCGGTTGACCTGCTGCAACACGACCGACTACCGGAATTTCTAAAATTGTTGTTTGTTCTTTCTTAATTGGATTATTATTTACTACAAGTGTTAAAGTGCGGCTTAAATTATTTCCGCTATTCAGATAACCTTTCTTCACAAGTGCATCGATATGTCGTTTAACTCCAAAGGTACTTACAATCTTGAATTTTTGTCCAATCTCTCTGTAAGTAGGAGGGAAATTGTTTAATTCGACATATTCCTGGATGAATCCAAGAATATCTTTCTGGCGGTCGGTTAAATCTGTTTTCATGATAGTGTCCTTTTGTTCACTGCTAATATAGTGAACAGAATAACACTGTGTCAAGGGGAATTTTTAGAAATAAAAAAGGCTGCAAAAAGCAGCCTTTTACAAGTAAATGTGTAAGATTTCAATCTAAGTAAGTCATCCAGCCGTGTCTATCTTCAATTTTACCGTACTGAATTCCGGTTAATTCTTCATATAACTTTGTTCCAAGATCACCGGGTTTATCATCATCAAACATAAGTAGCTTTTCGTTGAATTTAAGTTTGCTAACCGAAGAAATAACTGCTGCTGTTCCTGTTCCGAATAGTTCGACAAGTTTTTTGTTATCGTATGCTTCCATTACTTCATCAATCGATACTAACCGTTCATTTATATTATAATCCCAATCTTTAAGTAATTGAATGACCGACATTCTTGTTATACCGGGAAGTATAGTTCCGCTTAACATAGGAGTTGCAACTTCATCTTTGAATTGAATAAAGATATTCATTGCGCCGACTTCCTCGATATATTTTTGTTCAATACCATCAAGCCAGAGAACCTGTGAGTAACCTTCTTTTTTTGCTTCCTTCTGTGCTAACATACCGGCAGCATAGTTACCTGCTGTTTTAGCTTCGCCCATTCCTTTTCTAACTGCACGGACGTATTTATTTGTAACAAGAATAGGAACTGGTTTGAAACCTTCGGGATAATAAGGACCAACCGGACTTAGCATTATAATAAGCTTATAAGTTTCAGAAGCACGGACTCCGAGCAATGGTTCGGTTGCAAACATAATTGGACGAATGTAAAGTGAATGTCCCGGTTTTGTAGGAATCCAATCTTTTTCAAGTCTAATCAGTTCGAGTAATGAGTTTAATACAAATTGCGGATCAACTTCCGGAATGCACATTCTCCTTGCTGAACGGTTTAATCTTTCTATGTTTTTTTCCGGGCGGAATAATGCAATTCTTCCATCAACCTGTTTATATGCTTTAAGACCTTCAAATATAGATTGACCATAATGCAATACAATAGCAGCCGGATGAAGTTCAACTTTACTAAATTTTTTTATTGTTGCATTATGCCATCCACCAAAATCTTCATCGTAATCCATCTCGAATACATAATCAGTATAGACTTTTCCGAACAATAAATTTTCTGGCAGCACAACTTTTGTTTCTCTTTCAAGAACATCAATGTTTAGTTCATTCATGTTAACCACCATTTTAGTTGATACGTAAATTATTTACTACATGAAATAAAAAACCCGGTATAGATTACCGGGCATATTACTGTGTAACAAAAATTTTGTTAATAATGAGTAGTGATTTTTTTAATCTTACTTTCATTTTATGAAAAATACCATAATTGATTTCATGCACTTGAAATATATAAGAAATTGGTATTAATTGGCAATAAGAAAAGAATTACTTAACTTGGATAAAAATAATAATCGAAAATGATATTTAAAAAAGTAGGTTTAGCTATAACATTTTCTCCAAATGGGTTACCACTTCTAAAATCTGCAGTTAGATTGCAAAAATTGTTTAATTCCGATCTCTGTTTAATTCATGTTGGCGAAAAAAATCCTGAAACCGAAGCACAAATTGATGAATTAATTAAAAAAGCCGGAATTTCTCCTGATTCATTTAATATTGTTTGGGAAAAAGGAGAACCGGCAAAATCAATTCTAAAAGCCGCTTTGGAAAATAATGTTGATTTATTGGTTGCCGGTGCTCTCGAAAAAGAAAATTTGATTAAATATTATCTCGGTTCTGTTGCCCGAAAAATTATGAGAGAATCTCCTTGTTCTGTATTAATTATTACAAATCCAGTTGCTGAACCGGAACAGTTTAAAAAATTTTGCGTATCTGTTGATTTTACCCCACTTGGCGAAACTGCAGTTAAAAAATCTTATGAATTTGCAAAACTTGAAAAGGCAAATGAATTTGTTCTTGTTAAAGAGTTTGAAGTACCCGGACTTGCAATAACAGTATATGATAGCGGTTCAACAGAAGATACAGAAAAAAGTAAACACGAATGGCAATTGGAGGAAGAAGAGAAATTGAAATTATATGCAAAAGAATTAAATCTAACAGGTCTGGATTATTCCATTGCAGCACTCTTTGGAAAACAAGGTTGGGAAGCAAGAAATTTTGTTAAAGAAAATGGTAGCGATCTTTTTGTTGTTCCATCACCTCCTAAGAAATTAAAATTTTTCGATAAACTATTTCAGCATGATATAGAGTTTATTTTAAGTCAATTACCTTGTTCACTTTTAATTATTCGTGAATAAGTATGTCCTTGAGTGCAACAGATATTACAATCTTTCTATTGAGTTTAAGTGTAATACTCTTTTTTGCACGTGGATTTGGTGAACTCTCACGGTATTTGAATCAGCCGATTGTTATCGGCGAAATTATTGCCGGTATAATTTTAGGACCAACAATATTAGGTACACTATTTCCGGGAACGTTTAACAGTTTATTCAATCAATCCGAAGAAGTTGTAACAGCATTAAACGGTATCACCCTTCTCGGTGTTGTTATGTTATTGCTTGTTTCGGGTATTGAGATTGACTTATCACTTGTGTTGCGTCAAAGTAAAGCAGCTGTAGTTATTAGTATTCTTGGTATATTATTTCCGTTTACTGTAGGATTTCTTTCCGCATATTTTTTCCCGGAATTTCTCGGCTTATCGGATTACAATATGCGCCTGGTATTTGCTCTGTTTGTTGGAACTGCACTTTCTATTACTGCACTGCCGGTAGTTGCAAGGACATTAATGGATTTGCAAATTTTCAAATCAGAGATCGGTTACCTTATTATGGCTGCGGCAATGTTTAACGACCTGGTAGGATGGATAATTTTTTCAATTGTATTAGGTATGATAGGGCAGAACTCAGGGCATGCACTTCCATTATCATCTTTAGTAATTGTGATAATTGGATTCATAATTTTTGTTCTAATATTTGTAAGAAAGTTTATTAATTATTCTCTACCATTTATACAAAAACGTTTTACGTTCCCCGGTGGAGTATTAAATTTTATTTTTATTCTTGGTTTCCTGGGCGCTGCATTTACAGAATATATTGGCATTCATGCAATATTCGGAGTATTCATAGTCGGTATTGCAATTGGAGATTCGGTTCATCTTAAAGAAGAAACCCGTGAAATTATTTATCAGTTTGTTACAAACATTTTTGCCCCTCTCTTCTTTGTTTCCATTGGACTAAGAATAAATTTTATTGAGAACTTTGATCCGCTAATTGTATCAGTCTTCTTAGTATTGGCATTCATAGGTAAAGTAGTTGGATGCAGTTTGGGTGCTTATTGGGGAGGTCTTAGTAAAAATGATTCGTTGATAATCGGTTTTGGGATGAATTCGCGCGGTGCTATGGAAATTGTGCTGGGCACATTAGCATACCAGTATGGATTGATTAATGAAAAAGTATTTGTTGCATTAGTTATAATGGCACTTGTTACATCCATATCGAGCGCACCAATTATGAACTATTACCTTAAGAAGGTTAAAGCAAAACTAAGTTTCCATTCTTTATTAAAAAACGAAACAATAATATTTTCTACTGCACAATCTAAAAATGATGTAATAAAAGAATTATGTCAGAAAGTTGCTGCTTACCATAAACTGGATTTTAATTTGGTGTATGATCTGGTTAATAAAAGGGAAGAAACAATTTCAACCGGACTTGAAAAACATTTAGCAATTCCTCATGCACGTATAGATATTAAAGAAACAATTGTTGCTGTTGCAATTGTTAAGGAGGGAATTGAATGGAATTCTTTCGATAATCTCCCGGCAAAATTTATTGTGTTGTTATTAACACCGGAAGAAAAACCAGAGATCCAGTTGAAGCTTCTTTCAGACATTGCTAAAAAATTTAATGACATAAGTGTGATAGAAAATATAACCGCATCGAAAGATGCTAAAGAATTGATTTATAAAGTGAAACAACTTTATTAGTTTTAACAGCAGATTATTTATAAATAGAGTATATGAAAATTATTCAGTTACTAGGACGTAAGACATTAGATTTTTTCCAGGAGTGCGGACAGATATTCAAACTACTTGGAGAAATTTTTATTTATATGCCTTCCTTGGTTAAAAACAGAAAAAATTTTGTTTACCAGATGGAACATGTTGGAGTCGGTTCTATTCCATTAGTTACTATAATTGCAGTATTTACAGGAGCTGTAGCTGCATGGCAAGCAGCATATCAGTTAAAGGGAATTGCACCGCTCTCTTTTTTGGGCACTGCAACAAGCAGAGCAATTATTACAGAGCTTGGACCCGTCCTAACTGCAATTGTAATTGCTGGTAGAGTAGGCGCTTCTATTGCTGCGGAACTCGGTTCAATGAAAGTTACAGAACAGATAGATGCTTTAGATACTATGGGAATTAGTCCGGTCCGTTTTTTAGCAACACCCAGATTTTTTGCCGCAATTATTATGATGCCGGTGCTTGTTGTTTTTGCAAATTCCATTGCAATTATTGGTGCTTATTTTATTTCCAATCTCTTTCTCGGTGTTTCTTTTAACGTATTCTTTGAATCTGTTAGAAGGTATTTCGAATTCGGAGATCTGTTATTCGGATTGATTAAAGGAATGATGTTTGGCGGAGTAACAGCTCTACTTGGTTGTCACATTGGATTTAAAACCGAAGGTGGCGCTGAAGGTGTTGGTAACTCTACAATTAGATCTTTTGTGCTTAGTTCTGCTATGATATTAATATTAGACTATGTAATGTGGACTTTAATCTTCTGATTATTTTATAGCTTTATTTTTATAAATAATTATAATAGATTTAGTTCAAAATTTATCACAGTGATTAATGTATACCTCTCTGAAAAAAAGATTTTTTGATCTATTCATTTCTATTACTCTTTTATTAATATCACTTCCATTTCAAGTATTAATCTATATTATAATTCTAAGCACTCTTAAAGAGAACCCGATTTTTATTCAGCGGCGGGGAATTACTTTAGAAAAATTCAATTTCTCTATGTTAAAATTCCGCACCATCAAAAGTTCTCTCCTTACATCAAATAATAAACACCTATCTAAAAATAATATTTTGATATCAGAGTTCTCTGAATCAATTAATAAATTCTCGAAATGGTTAAGAAAAACAGGGCTGGATGAATTACCCCAGCTTTATAATATTATTGCCGGACAGATGAGTTTAGTTGGTCCACGACCCTTAATGCAGGAAGAACTATCTTATATAAAAGATGAATATCCTGAATTATATCAAAAAAGAAGTTTAATGAATTGCCTTCCCGGATTAACGGGCGTTTGGCAAATATTTGGCGATAGGGATTATGGTGTTAGAAATCTTATTGAGCTCGATTCATTTTATGAAAACAATAAAGGAATAAAACTCGATATAAAAATTCTCTTTTACACTTTTGTAATAATGACGCATGCAAAAAATTCCGGTTCCATTTTATCCAGGTTGAACTTATTCGAAAGAATTTTTACAAGCTCTGCTTATCACGAAGTTAATATTAATCCGCATGGAAATATTATTGTTTTTGATTCCGGTAAGGGAGTAAAAAAGTACAGAATAAATATTCCTGTTGAATGGTGGTATATTAACGACAGCATAACAACTTCAATTAACGATTCACAGCACCTTAAGGTCATTCAATTTAGAAAGGAAGCAAATAGTAGAACCTGATAAAAAATATAGGTGATCTATGTTTCAGGAAAAAAAATCATTGGTAGATTATACCATAACTAACAACTCGCCAGATGAACTCATCGAAATTAAAATTCCGGATAATTGGTGGCAGTCTCAGAATACTTACTTTCCCCCAAAAACTAAATCACTAAAACTAATTGATCTGAGGCAAAGAAGGGAAAAGGAAAATTTTATTAATTCATTCCCGGAATGGGATATTAAAAGAGGGGACTTTCTTACTAATAATCAGCCATCAAAATTTCCGCTTTCCCGAGAATTACGGAAGAAAATACAGATTTTTGCATTCATTTTAATTTTATTACTTTCTGGTTTCTTCTCCTGGCTTGTTGCTTTTCTTGTCTCAAAAATTTGATAAATTTACTTGCACAATAATTTCTTACAATCTATTTTGTGCACGTAAATAATAGTCCTTTATCGCATTTTGAAAAGTGAAATTATATTGGGACTTAAGAACAAAAATAAATCGAAAATTTCCTTGAAGGTTTTCTCTTCTTCTGAATTTTTTTATTACCCCATTCAAAAGTTTTACAATCTTCCTATTCCACATTTAATCTAAATTTTTCCTCTTCGGTTCAAATCCTATAATTAATTTATTAACAATATCAGCGGAGATTTTATGTCCGAGTTCGTTAAAAACCTAATGTCGCAAGTAAAAGCAAAAAATCCTAGTGAACCAGAATTTCACCAGGCAGTTTACGAAGTAGCATCTTCACTATCATTAGTATTGGAAAAACATCCGGAGTACCGTAAAGAAAAAATTCTTGAACGAATAATTGAACCCGAACGGGTAATTTTATTTAGAGTTCCCTGGGTAGATGATCAGGGAGATGTTCAAGTTAATCGTGGATTCAGAATTGAAATGAACAGTGCTATAGGACCTTATAAAGGAGGTTTAAGATTTCACCCTTCTGTAAATCTTGGCATCTTAAAGTTTCTTGCATTCGAACAGGTATTTAAAAACAGTTTAACAACATTACCAATGGGTGGAGGTAAAGGCGGTTCCGATTTTGACCCTAAGGGAAAAAGTGATGGCGAAGTAATGCGGTTTTGCCAGAGCTTTATGAGCGAACTATTTAGACACATCGGACCGAATACTGATGTTCCTGCCGGTGATATTGGTGTTGGCGGAAGAGAAATAGGATACTTGTTCGGTCAGTACAAAAAATTAAGAAATGAATTTACAGGTGTATTAACCGGCAAAGGATTAAACTGGGGCGGTTCTTTAATTAGACCCGAAGCAACCGGTTATGGTGCTGTTTATTTTGCAGCCGAAATGCTTTCTACAAGAAATCAAACTTTAGAAGGTAAAAAATGTATTGTCTCCGGTAGCGGAAATGTTGCTCAATATACTATCGAAAAAATACTCCACTTAGGAGGTAAACCGCTTACGATTTCAGATTCAAACGGATACATTTACGACGAAGCCGGAATTGATCATGAAAAACTTCAATTCATAATGGATTTGAAAAACGTTCGACGCGGTAGAGTTAAAGAATATTCAGACAAATTTAAAACTGCAACCTACTTTGCTATAGATCCAAGTGTGGACTATAATCCTTTGTGGAATCATAAGGCCGATTGTGCTTTCCCTTCTGCCACACAAAATGAAATTAATGGAAAAGATGCAGCTAACTTATTGAAGAATGGTGTATATGTTGTTTCCGAAGGTGCAAACATGCCTTCTACAATAGAAGCTATCGACCAATTCCTTAATGCAAAAATTCTGTATGGACCTGGTAAAGCTGCAAATGCCGGTGGTGTTGCTACATCTGGATTGGAAATGTCTCAGAATAGTTTACGACTTTCATGGTCGCGCGAAGAAGTTGATCAGAGATTACACAACATTATGAAGAGTATTCACAAAACATGTGTTGAAACCGCCGCTAAATATGGAACACCGGGTAATTATGTTAATGGTGCAAACATTGGTGGATTTGTGAAAGTAGCTAATGCAATGCTCGATCAGGGAATAGTATAAAATCCTATCGTATTAAATGGGGCAGCTATTGCCCCATTTACTTATGCAACTGCAAATTAATTTCTTCTATTAACGATTGATAAATGAATGAATATTGAACAGGTAAAATTTAATAAAGAGCTTATAGAAACAAGCAGATACTCAAAGTTTCAGGATTTTCACAACCTGATGCAGTTCCGTGTAAGGGATATTCTTCTTGTATCAAGCCTATACGATTCTTACATCTTCGAAGAAGACAATAGATTATACGAACTTATCAGGCAGGAGTATCAGCTTCTTAATTTAAGTCATTCCCCGGAACTTGTTCAGGTATCTTCTGGTGCAGAAGCATTTAAAATGATGGACGAAGACAGGCACTTCGATCTCATCATTACTACAATGCATATTGAAGATATGTCGGTAATTTCATTTGCAAAAAAAATGAAGGAATCTGGAATTGATATTCCAATTGTACTTCTTGGTTACGATAACAGGGAAATGATTGATCTAATTTCAACTAGAGACATTTCCGTTTTCGATAAAGTATTTATCTGGCAAGGAGACTATAAAATTATTCTTGGAATCATAAAATTTATAGAAGACAAAAAAAATGTTGAACACGACACAAAAAAATTCGGTGTTCAATCTATAATTTTAGTAGAAGACAGTATAAGATTTTATTCATCCTATTTACCGGCTGTATATACTGTTGTATTGAAACAATCTCAAAGTTTACTATCGGAAGGGATAAACCTTTCACACAAATTTTTAAGGATGCGGGCGCGACCTAAAATTCTTCTTTGCTCTAATTATGAGGAAGCATGGGATTATTTTCAGAAGTATGAAGAGTATATTCTCGGGGTTATTTCCGATATCGATTTTCACAAAGATGGGCGACCCGATCCAAAAGCCGGTCTTGAATTTGCCACTAAGGTTAAAGAACATCAGCAAGATATTCCTGTTATTCTGCAATCGAGTCTACCTCAAAATGAAAAACTTGCAATTTCGGTTGATGCTTCATTTTTATTAAAGGACTCGCCAACACTACTGGACGATTTGCGAAAGTTAATGGTAAAGTATTTCAGCTTTGGCGATTTTATTTTCCGGTTAGAAAATGGCGATGTTGTTGGAAGAGCTTCCAACCTGAATGAACTTGAAGAGGAATTAGAGAAGGTGCCTGAGGAAAGTATAATTTTTCATGCTTCAAGAAATCATTTTTCTAACTGGCTTAAAGCAAGAACAGAATTCTGGCTTGCCCATCAACTTCGTCCTAAAAAAGTAACCGACTTTAGCTCGACAAATGAATTACGAAGATTGCTTATCGATTCGGTTAAAGAATTTCGTAAATCGCGACAGATCGGAGTAATATCAGATTTTAGCAGTGAGACATTTGACGAAACAACAACATTTGCAAGAATTGGTGGTGGATCGTTAGGCGGAAAAGCACGCGGACTTGGATTTGTTAACCGGTTGTTAAGCGATTTTAACATAAGAAACCGTTTTGAAAATGTTAAGATTTTGGTTCCTCCAGCCGTGGTTCTTGCTACGGATGTATTCGATCAATTTATTAGCGACAACAACCTGCTGGAATTTGCTCTTAAATGTAATAACGATAAGGAACTTGAAAATAGATTTTTCAAAGCAAAAAAATTCCCGGGTTATGCTCTCAATTCTTTACTGGAATTTCTTGAAGAAGTAAATGATCCTATTGCTGTCCGTTCATCAAGTCTGTTGGAAGATTCTCAGGGACAACCTTTTGCAGGTGTTTACGAAACTTTTATGCTTCCTAATAATAATCCTGATATAAAAGTAAGGTTAAAGCAACTTCTGCATGCTATTAAAAGAATCTATATGTCGATCTATTTTCAGAGATCGAAAGATTACATTAAAGTAACTACATACCGACTTGAAGAAGAGAAGATGGCTGTAATAATTCAGAAGGTTGTGGGTGCTAATCACAACGGGAAGTATTATCCCGAGTTTTCAGGTGTTGCAAAGTCGTACAATTTTTATCCTAACCCGCCTCTTAAATCGCATGATGGAATTGTATCTGTTGCACCCGGGTTAGGTAAATATATTGTTGATGGCGGAATTTCATTCCGGTTCTGTCCTAAATATCCTAATCATATTTTGCAATTTGCAACAATTGATGATTTGCTAAATTATTCTCCACACGAGTTTTTTGCTCTGATATTAAATGATAACCTCAAGAATAAAATAAATGAAGATGACCTTATAAAGAAATTCAATTTATTTGAAGCGGTTAAAGATGGTACATTAGATTATACCGGCTCAACATATTCAATTGATAATAATAGTCTCTATGATGGAACTGATAGAGAAGGAACAAAACTATTTACATTAGCACCGATACTAAAACAGAAAGTATTTCCGCTGCCGGAAATTTTGTCTTTACTATTAGATATGGGAAGCTGGGGAACAGGTTCGCCGGTTGAAATTGAATTCGCTGTTAATTTAACAGTACCCGATGGAAAACCAAAAGAGTTTGCTCTTTTGCAAATGAGACCGCTTGTTGTAAGTAACGAAATTGAAGAACTTGAACTGGAATCGTTTGAAAAGGAATCGTTACTCGGTAAAAGCGATCAGGTCTTAGGGCACGGAGTAATTAATGACATAAAAGATATTGTCTTCGTTGATCAGAAAAAATTCGATCGTAAAAACACAGTTAAAGTTGCACACGAAATTGCTCAATACAATTCCAAAATGTTGAATAACAAAACCCCCTATTTATTAATTGGTGTAGGTAGATGGGGAACGTTCGATCCATGGCTTGGAATTCCGGTCACCTGGGAAATGATTAATGGTGCGCGAACAATTATTGAGTCGAACTTTTCTGATTTTAATGTTACTCCGTCTCAAGGTTCACACTTTTTCCAAAATCTTACTTCATTCAAGATCGGATACTTTACAATTAACGAGCTGGATGAACAGGGTTTCATTGATTGGGCTTGGCTGGAAAATCAAAATGTAATTGAACAGAAAGAGTTCACAAAACATATTAGAGTAGAAAATCCAATAACCATTAAGATAAACGGGCATAAGAGTAAAGGCATTATTGTAAAACCCGGTTGATATATTCCTTTCTAAATTGAAGTTCGCACACAAATAAACTAATTTTTGCCTGTCATTATACTTTTTTTAAAGAAGTCGGAGATTAAATGAAAAATTTTGTAATTAAACCAGCAGTTAGAACGGAAAAGGTAACGTATGCGGTTAGAGATATTGTTGTGATTGCAAACGAAGTTGCTAAGAGCGGAAAGGAAATGTTATATCTGAACATTGGCGATCCTAATTTGTTCGATTGGGAACCGCCCAAACATCTTGTTGAAGAAACTTATAAAGCAATGTTAAAAAATCTAAACGGTTATGCTCCATCTTCGGGAATTAAAGAAGCAGTTAAAGCTATTGAGTTGGAAGCTGATAAAAAGGGAATAAAAAATGTTCAGGATATTTTTGTTACAACAGGTGCAAGCGAAGCAATTGATATCTGTTTAACTGCTCTGGTAAACGACGGCGAAAATGTATTAACTCCTACACCGGGTTATCCGCTTTATACTGCAATTCAAAGTAAATTGATGATGTATGAAAATCCATACTATCTTGATGAAAGTAATAGCTGGCAACCAAACATAGAGGATATTAGAAGTAAAATTAATGATAAGACACGGGCAATAATTCTTATTAATCCTAATAATCCAACCGGTTCTAATTTCTCACCTGAAACACTTAAACAAATTATTGATTTAGCATTAGAGCATAACCTTGTAATCTTTGCCGATGAGATTTATGATAAGCTATTGATGGATGGAAAAAAACACACATCAATTGCTTCCTTAAATTCTGAAGCACCAATGGTCACATTCGGCGGACTATCAAAAAATTATATGGTCCCCGGTTTCAGAATTGGGTGGGGGATTGTAAGCGGTAACAAGAATGTATTAAAAGATTATATCGAAGCAATTAACAAACTATTACGTGCTCGCTTATCTGCAAATCATCCCGAACAATATGGAATTGCACCTTCATTACTTGGCGACCAATCTCACCTTGAAGTTGCAATGAAAAAATTAACCAGGCGGCGCGATATGACAGTTGAAGCAATGAATTCAATTTCCGGAATTTCTTGCGTTGCACCGGAAGGAGCTTTTTATGCCTTCCCGCGTATTCATAATATTACTGATGATGCCCACTGGACTCAAGAACTTATAAAAGAAACCGGTGTAGTTGTGGTTCACGGAAGCGGATTTGGACAGGTACCCGGTACTAATCATTTTAGAATTGTGTTTCTACCACCGGAAAATATTTTGGAGAAAGCGTATAAAGCTATCGCCCAGTTTCATGAAAAGTATGTTGAGAAGATTGAAAAGCAATTTGCAAAGTAATATGGTTAGGTAGAGGCTGTCTCAAAAGTAATAGTTCAAATAAAAAATCTGCGAAAATCTATTTAATCCGCTTTAATCTGTGGGCTATTCTTTAAAATATTTTACTTTTGAGACAGCCTCAACTTTATTTTAATTATCTCTTTTGACCCTCTCTAATGTAAATGCCGGGATACAAACCGAAATATATTCGCAAGGTTCTTCAAATGGATTGGAATATCTTACTTGAGTTCCTTTCATAACGCAAAAAGATTGACCCTTTGTTAAAATTATTTCTTCTCCGTCAATTTCGAACATTTTCCTTCCTGAAATAATATAAGTTATTTCATCAAATTCCGGTGATTGAAATGGTTCTGACCAGTGAGGTGGAGCGATCATGTGAGCGAAACTATAATCACCGGTATTAATACTGGCTTTTCCAAAAAGTTCTTCAATTAGTTTCCCGTCAGTAGTCGGAACAATAAACGGATTTTTTTGAATGTAGTATTTTTGCATAAAACACTCCGTAGAGACGAGGCATGCCTCGTCTCTACATCTAAATAATTAAAATAATTTTGCTCGCTTTAATCTAAGAGAATTTGTTACAACCGAAACTGAACTTAACGACATAGCAAGTGCAGCTATCATAGGATTTAACATACCAAAAGCAGCAAGCGGAATCAATACAGTATTGTAAATAAATGCCCAGAATAAATTCTGCTTAATTGTTTTTAACGTCTTCTGCGAAAGTCTAATTGCCTTTGCTACCCCGGTAAGGTTTCCTTTCACCAAAGTAATTTGTGCTGTTTCAATTGCCACATCGGTTCCGGTTCCGATAGCAATTCCAACATCAGCTTGAGCTAATGCCGGCGCATCGTTTATTCCATCCCCAACCATTCCAACAATTTCATCTTTCATTTGATACTCTTTAACAACATCTGCTTTTCCGCCGGGTAATACCTCTGCTATATAATCAGATATACTTAATTGGTTCGCAATTGTTTCGGCAATTTTTTTATTGTCGCCGGTTAACATAACTGTTTTAATATTCATTCCCCGCAAATGATTTACTGCGTCAAACGAATCCTCCTTAAGTTTGTCTTCAACCAGCAGAATACCGGAAAACTCTTCATCAATGGAAATACAGATAATTGTCTTTCCTGATTCTTGCAACTCATTATAAATTGAAAGACCTTTATCAACATTAATTGAAAATTCTTTCAATAGATTAATATTACCGGCAATTACATTTTTATTATCTACCAGACCTGCTACTCCAAATCCAGAGTAATTTTTAAAACTATCGGGTTCCAGTAAAGTTATTTCTTCTTGTTTTGCTTTCTGTAAAATAGCTTTTGCAATTGGATGTTCTGATTTAGATTCCAGTGATGCAGTTAATTGTAATAATCCCCTCGTATCCTTGCCCAAAGAAATTATTTCCGAAATTTTCGGCTTACCTTCTGTTAGTGTTCCGGTTTTATCAAAAATTATGGTAGAGATCTTATTTGCAATTTCAATACTCTCGCCATTACGGATTAGAATTCCATTTGAAGCACCCAAACCTGTTCCTACAATAATTGCTGTTGGTGTTGCTAATCCCAAAGCACATGGGCAAGCGATAATTAAAACTGCCACAAAATTTATTAGAGCATTGCTAAAGGAATGATCGGGTGAAAAGATCAACCAGTATAAAAATGTAACTATTGCAATAAGGATTACAACCGGGACAAATATTCCGGCAATTTTATCAACCAGTTTCTGAATTGGCAGTTTAGTTGATTGAGCCTGTTCAACCATTCGAATAATCTGACCGAGTACCGAATTATCACCGATGCTGGTTACCACAAAGTTAAATGTTCCGTTCTGGTTTATCGTACCTCCAAAGACATTATCGCCGATATTTTTTTCCACAGGAAGACTTTCGCCGGTTAACATCGATTCATTAACCGAAGAATTACCAGAAATTATTTTTCCATCGGCCGGAATTTTTTCTCCGGGTCTAATTACAACTTCATTGTTAATACTTAATTCTGAAATACTTATTGATTTTTCTTCGCCATTGAGAATGATATTAGCTGTTTTAGGTTTAAGTTCTATTAGCCGTTTAATTGCATTTGTGGTTTTGTTTTTTGCACGATGCTCAAGAAGTTTTCCCATCAAAATTAGTGTAATTATTACAACTGCAGTTTCAAAGTAAACATGAATATTACTTGGATCTCTATTAATTACTTCAGGAAAAAGCGTTGCAAATGTACTGTATCCATAAGCTGCTCCTGTACCAATTGCTACAAGTGAATTCATTTCTGCCGAAAAATGTTTCAGGTTATTCCAGAAAATTTTGTAAAACCTCTTACCGCTAATGAATATTACAGGTGTTGTTAGGATAAGAAGAATTTTTCTTGTTTCATCGTGATTAAAAATCCAGGATGATTGAAAGAAGTTATAATCCATCAGCATACTTATTAGAAAAATTGGTATTGTAAAAACCAGAGCGAATAAAAATTCCAATTTCAATTTTTTATAGTATTCGTCTTCTTCCTCAGATACAATGTTAGTTGATGAAAAATTTACTTGCGATTCGGCTCTATCTATTACTAATTCATATCCGTATTCTTTTATTGCTGAAGATATTGCTTTCAGGTCGATTGCATCCTTATCGCTTTCAAAGCTTACACGTTCGGTTGCAAGGTTAACACTAACATTTTTAACATTATCCATTTTGCCAATAATCTTTTCAACCCTTGTAACACAACTTGCACAAGTCATTCCCTTAACGGTTAGATCATACTTCATTTGCATTGATTAATCCCTTCTTACTTTATACCCGGCTTCTTCAATTGCTTTTACAATTTGTTCGTTTTTAGTTTTCGATTCATCATAATTGATCTTTGCACTTCCAATTTCAACCTGAAAAGAATCCAGGTTCAATTTGGATAGTTCCTTTTTAACCGCCATAACACAATGATTACAGCTCATGTTTTCAATAATGAAAATTTTTTCTGCCATTTTATTTTTCCTTTAATTATAAATGCAACCGAAAACTAAATAAGTTTACCTTATTACGTGTTACATATTTTTTATGAAATGTTATAAAATTTTAGGTTAAGAAAGAGAATTCTAACTGAGTTTATCGAGTGGTTTTCGGATGTTGATAGTAAGTTTTCTAAAGTCGCTTGCGGAAAGACCGGTTACTTTCTTAAACTGGTTAGAAAGATGCTGAACGCTGCTATATCCCAGGTTGTAAGCAATTTCGCTTAATGTCAGTTCACCATACTTTAATAATTCTTTAGCACGCTCTATTTTCTGAAGTATTATAAAATGCTCAATCGTAATTCCTTCAATGGATGAGAAGAGAGAACTTAGATAAGTATAATCATTACCGGCTTGTTTTTCTATAATTTTAGAAAAATTTGTTTTTTTCGATTCACCGCGATTATCAATATGTACTTCATTGATAACTATACTTTTAATTTTCTCTACAAGCTTTGCTTTTTTGTTTTCAATTAATTCAAATCCATTTTCCTGTAAAACAGATTTTATTTCCTCCAGCAAGATATTATCAACTTTTGATTCTGTTACAACCTCGCCTAATGAAATTTTATTTATTTCCAGTCCCAGTTTTTCTAATTCCTCTTTAACAACTTTAATACACCGATTACACACCATATTTTTAATAAAAAGGCGGGAATATTTTTCTTTTGATTCAATCATTATTTTTTAACAAAGCGGAAGCTACTTGTCTTTCTGAGTGTTTTTCTTTTTTGTGTTAAGAGTAAACATTTCACCGGATTCATCCTCGGCATATTTATCAAGAATTTGATCGCCAAGTGATGCTATATTTTTTTCCGCGGTAGAATCTTTTTTGTCCGGTAAATTTTTCACCGGTTTTGATTTAACTTCGTCTTCAATAGTAGACTTAGGACTTAATGATTTTACAACTTCAAGTCGATCCGGTTTATTTTGTTTTCGGGATTCTTTGGAAATTTTTTCATTAATTCTTTTTACCGGTCTCTTTGTGCTCGGATCTAAAATAATTTTCTTCTCCATCTCGGGTTTTGATAATTGATCCGGTGGGGGAGGAGGAATGTGTTTTGTTATTCTTTCAACAATTCTTTTTACAGATTTTCCTGCATATACAACCGGTTGAGCTATTCTTTTTTCCGGTGATTCAATTATCCCTTTCTTCAGTTTGATTCTGTAAGTAACATAAGAAAAAGTGATAACAACCACGGCAAGAACAGCTACTATCTTGAGGACGCTAAATATTATCGGTACTAATTCCATAAATTAAAAATAGGAAATTAAACTTAACCTGACAATTTTATTTCGGTTTGTTTAATTAATCAATTAGAAGGATGATTCGGCACCGCTGTGGCTGTCACAAAATCCCGATCAGCATTATTATCCGAATAGAAGCTTAATAAATTAAATTGAGATAGGTCGTTTATATATCTTGCCAGGGATTCTTTTCTTGTAATCTGTTTTTCTTCTGGTTTCTGGAATTTTTTATTATCATTCATTATTTCAATTCTAGTCCTTGTCGAGCCGTTGTAAAATGTATTTCCATTTTTTCTGCGCTCATTATTAATTTTAATTTCTCTCTCTGTTATTCTTGGATTATTATTACTCACATCCTGTTCTTTTTGAAAATAGTTATAAGGAAGTACAATGGGTTCTGATTGGTTTACAGTAATATTTCTCCTTGAGTTTTCGAATCTTGGAACTGGAATATATTGTTTATTCTGACTTCTATTAACAATTATTTTTGGAGGATAGCAAACTGCTCGTTGCTTTCTTATTTCTTCTGCTATAACCGGATTTGTATTTTTTCTTGCACGGAATGATAAATATGAAATCAAAACTACAATTAGCATTAATCCGAAGAACAATGCTAAACTCGTATATATAATTGGAACCAGTGACATTTTATCCTCTAATAACTATCACCATAAATACAAACCGCATACCAGTTATTTTCTGCAGATTTTAAGCATTTTCAGGCATTGTGTAGTCCAAATCATAGACTTTGTATTATAATGAAACAAAAGAAATACTTGGAATGGTATACGTATAAATTCCTCTAAGTCCTTTTGTGGTTGGATTTTAAACCTTTAATTGATATTTTTCCACGCTCAAAATTGAAAAATAGAAGTAAATAGAGGATAGCAATGACAAAAGCCGATATAGTTGAAAAAGTTGCTCTTGGAACCGGACTTACTAAACTGGAAACCGAGGCAATTATAGAAGGTTTTTTAACAACTGTTATTCAGTCCCTCAGGGAAGGAAAAGGAATTGAAATCCGCGGATTTGGAAGCTATAAGGTAAAAAAGAAAAAGGCCAGATATGCCAGAAATCCAAGGACTGGCGAAAAAGTTTATGTCGGGGATCATTTTGTCCCGGTATTTAAATTTTCTAAAGATTTTAAAAGCGCGGTTGATGCCGGTATGAAAGAATCAAGTTCTGTTACTGAGTAAAAAAGATATGAATCAAAACAAAGAAAAAATGTATTGCAGTAATTGCGGTGAAGAGGTTTCTAAAGAAGACAAATTCTGTTCTCAATGCGGCGTGCGGGTGAGTAAAGTAAAATCAGATTCAAAAAAAGCCGACAAGGAAAAAATAGAATTTACTAAACCGAAAAGTGGGACAAAGAAAAACTCTTCGGACTTAGACAAGAATATTAAAAGTATATCACCGGTAAAAGTATTCTATTTCACCTTTGCATTAATCGTTATTGGTTTGATAATTATTTATTCAGCTGGAGTATTTGATAGTCCGGCTATTTCATCAGGTAATCAGAATTTGAGTAACGATCCTCATCGCGGAGTTGATTTACAATATTTACAGAGAATTAATCAGCTTGAAGAGGAAATTAAAAAGCAGCCGGATAATAACAAACTATTAGAGCTTGCTCATCTTCTTAATGATTCCGGGTTCAAAGGTAGAGCTATTGAAAAGTATTTAACCTATTTGAAGACTAATCCTAAGGATGCAGATGTACTTGTTGATTTAGGAGTATGTTATTATGAACAGGGTAAAAACGAAGATGCATTACGTTACATGAAAGAAGCGCTAAAGTATCAAACCAAACATCAAATTGCTCATTTGAATATTGGAATAGTATTGCTTGCTTCTAATAAACATGATGAAGCTATTGAATGGTGGAAGAAAGCTGTTGAGATTAATCCAAATAGTGAAATTGGTAAAAGAGCACAAGAATTAATTAAATCACATTAAAAGGAGGATGTAAATATGCCGTGTGGCAGAAAACGTAAACGCCATAAAATGGCTACACACAAACGTAAAAAACGTTTGCGCAAAAACCGTCATAAAAAGAAATTGAGATAACATTTTCTTAAGCCACCTTAGCTCAGCTGGTAGAGCAGCTCATTCGTAATGAGCGGGTCGTAGGTTCGAGTCCTATAGGTGGCTCCAAAATATAGTTATAATTCTTCCCTTCGCCATACAATCTCCATCTGGTTGTAATACTATTAAATAGATTTATCCGTAGCTAAATTAAACCGAACATTCCTGTAAGCCTTCCTAACTCTTTTTGAGTCCTATCATTCTTTAGATCACTTTTTGAATTTTTTTGAAAAAAAATCTTGACAATCCCACATAAAATCAGTTATTTTGCATGCAAGTGGGTAATAGTGTTTCATTTTCCCAAAAAGTGGGGATATATGTTTTTAGGTAGTTTTAAATATTCTGTGGATTCCAAGGGAAGAATAAGTATTCCATCCCGTTTCAGAAAGTATGTTAATCAGGAAGCAAACGATACTTTCATTATTACTCGTGGATTACTCAGGTGCATTGATGTTTATCCACAGGATAATTGGAAACAGGATGTACTGGTAAGAATCGATCAGCTTGATGATTTTGATCCGGATGAGTCTGCGTTCAAGAGATTATTACTTGAGCTTGCAGCCGAAGATAAACTCGATTCTCAATCGCGTTTATTAATTCCTAAAAATCTACTTGAGTTTGCCGGGATCGAAAAAGAAGTTTTGATTCTTGGACAGCATAAGAAGATCGAGATATGGAATCCTGACATATACGAATCGCTTAAAAGGGAGAACTCAAAACCGTTTTCGGAAATAGCAAAACAGGTAATGCAGAAAAAACCGAAATGAATCAACATGTGCCGGTTCTCTTAAATGAGAGCCTTGATTTTTTAATCAAGAATTTTGACGGAATTTATTTCGATGGCACAGTAGGTTTTGGCGGACATTCATCGGAAATATTAAAAAGACTTCACTCAAAAGGAAAACTTGTTGCAACTGATAAAGATTTTGAAGCATTCAGTTTTTGCCAAAAGAAATTTAAAGACGATAAAAGATTTTCAGTTTATAACACAAGTTTTAGTGATATCGATACAATAGCTAAGATTGAGTTCATTGAAAAATTTGACGGCATCTTTGTAGATCTTGGGGTTTCTTCCTATCAGCTCGATAATATTGAATCGGGTTTTACATTTAGAGAAGATTCACCCCTAGATCTAAGGATGAATAAAAATGCAGGATATCCGGCTTCGCATCTATTAAATAATTATTCCCAGGAACATTTAGCTGATATAATCTGGAAATTTGGAGAGGAAAAGTTATCAAGAAAAATTGCACGATTAATAGTTGAAGAACGTGCAAAGCAAAAATTCGAATCATCAGTACAATTACGTAATATTATCGAAAGAATAGTGCCCGATAGATTTTTATCTAAGACGTTATCCCGTGTGTTTCAAGCTCTTCGCATTTATGTTAATAATGAGTTGGATGAACTAAAAAACTTTTTGGAAAAAGCTGTTACACTACTAAATAAAAACGGAACGCTGGTTGTATTATCATATCATTCATTAGAAGATAGAATTGTTAAAGAGAGAATTAAGTATGAAAGTCTGGAATGCGTCTGTCCGCCAAGAACCCCGGTTTGTATTTGCGGTAAAGTTAAACGACTTCAATTACTAAATACAAAACCGATTACTCCGACTGAAAATGAAATCAAAGAAAATAAAAGATCAAGAAGCGCAAAATTAAGAGCAGCGATTAGAGTGTAGTATGAAAGGAGCTTCGTTAAAAATATTTATTGTGATAATTGTTGGATTAGCTATATCAATTTTTACTTATGTGGCAATTTTAAATGAAATAAAAAATCTGAATAAAGAAAAGCTGAATAAAACAGAAGTACTTAAAGAAAAACAGAATAGAATAGAAGCATTAAATGTAGAGATCCAAAAACTTACAGCAGAGGATAGAATAGTAACCTTTGCAATAGATTCATTAAGGATGAATAGACCTAAAGAAATTTTAGAATCGATATTTGTTTCTAAGGAACAAATAAAACAGATAGAAAAAATTTTACAAGAGAAGTATGATTAATAAGCGCGCACTAATATTAACCGGTTTTATTCTGATTGCTTTTATAGCTCTTATAATAAAATTATATTCAATCCAGGTTGTTAATAATGAGTATTACTCGTTAATTGCCGAAAGACAGCAGAACAAACCGCAGACAGTTAAAGCCGAACGTGGAATTATTAAAGATAGGAACGGAGAAGTCCTTTCTTTTACACGCGATAACATTTCCTTTTTTGTAGATACTAGAATGATGAGTGCAAAAAAAATCGATTCAATCGCATCTATTTTTTCTTCTACCTTCGGTAAAGAAAAAGATTCTTACAGGGAAATTATTAATAAAGGTGTAAGGAATGTCTGCCTCGAGAAAAAAGTTTCCATGGATAAAGCTCTTCAAATAAAGAATCATGTAATTGAAGGATTGTATTACGAAGAAGATTATTCACGAGTTTATCCTTACGGAAGTTTAGCGTCTCACATTCTTGGTTATGTGGACCCAAAGCTTAATGGAGTTGACGGCATAGAAAAAGTTTACGATGATAAGCTGACTGGCAACGACGGTTATTATGTAATCGAAAAAGATGTAATGGGAAGAATTATATCGGTAAACGACAACAATTCGAAAGCACCGGCAAGCGGTAATAACCTTACACTTACTATCAATAAAACTTATCAGCAAATATTAGAAGAGGAGCTAACGAGGGGACTTACTAAATACGAAGGCGAATCCGCACTTGGAATTTTGATGGATCCCAATACAGGTGAAATTTTTGCATTATCGAATGTGCCCAATTACGACCCGGCAAATTACGAACTCTTTCCTAACGAGATGAGAAGAAATAGAATTCTAACAGATACTTATGAACCCGGTTCAACAATGAAATCAATTACAATGTCCATTCTTTTTGACCAGCATCTTGCCAATCCTAATGAAATAATTGATACCGAAAATGGAACATACTATTATAAATCGGCAAAAATTTCTGATACACATCCGTATACAAAACTTACTGTAAGAGAAATCCTTGAACAATCGAGCAATGTTGGAATATCAAAACTTTCTTTCAGAATTCCCGATGACATTCTATATAGATATTTACGCGATTTCGGATTCGGCAACATAACATCAATTGATTTACCTGGTGAAGCTCCCGGCTTGCTTAAAAAACCCAAAAATTTCTCGGCATTAACAAAACCATTTCTTTCTTTCGGTTACGAAATTTCTGTAACACCTCTTCAAATGATTGCAGCTTATTGTGCATTAATTAATGGTGGAATTCTTTTGCAGCCATTTATTCTAAAAGAAATTACAGACTCAAAAGGAAATACAGTAAGTAAAACCCAACCGAACAAAATCAGGAATGTAATTGATAAGTCAGCTTCGGATTTGATAAAAGCAATAATGGTCGGAGTAGTAGAAAACGGAACAGGAAAAACCGCTCAGCTTGATGATGTTGTGGTTGGAGGTAAAACAGGAACAGCGCAACAGCTTGTTGATAAATCATATACAACCAAAAGGCATAATTCATCTTTCATCGGATTCTTTCCGGCAAATAATCCTAAACTAATCGGATTGGTTCTTGTTAATGCCCCAAAGGTTGGTAAATACGGCGGACTTGTTGCAGCACCGATTTTCCGGGAAGTAGCCAGAAGAATTATTGATGCTGATCTAGCACTGGTTCCGGATAAAAAGAAAATTGAAAGAAACAACAGTATTGCAGATCAGTTTATTGCCGAGTTTAAATCGGCTCCGGTATCAACAGGAAAAAACTATATGAACATTGCTCCAAAGAATGAAAATAAAAACAGAGTTAGAATAAATATTAGTGAATCAAGAACCACGATGCCGAATTTAATTAACAGTTCTCTTAGAGACGCTGTAGTTCAGTTGAATGAACTTGGATTAGAATATAAAATTTCCGGTACAGGAAAGGTTGTAAGTCAGAGCATTGAACCGGGAAAAACATTTTCGCCCGGCGATACATGTCTGGTTAAATGTGAACCGGTTAAAAAAACAAATATGATAAGAGTTAATTAATGAAGTTATCGGTACTGTTAAACAGTGTTAGTGTAATTCAGGTGATCGGTAACGCCGAAGCAAAGGAAGTCGATTCAATTACAATCGATAGCAGAACAGCCGGAAAGAATTCAATATACTTTGCTATTGAAGGATTCAAAGTTGATGGTCATAAGTTTATTCAGGATGCAATTAATAAAGGTGTAACCGCAGTTGTATTAAGTAAACCGGAATCAGTTCCGGAACAGATTTTCTCCCACAGCGGAACTGTAAAAATAGTTGTTGAAGATACTAGAAAATCTTTAGCCGATTTTTCTAATCACTTTTATAATGAACCATCTAAAAAGCTACTACTTATTGGCGTTACAGGAACAAAAGGTAAAACCACTACTGCATTTTATGTAAAGAATGTTTTTGAACATTCGGGAAATAAAACAGGATTAATAGGAACAATTGCAAATTACATAGGGAAGAATGAAGTAAAAACACTTCTTACTACACCGCAATCGCATGAAATTAATTCGCTTCTTTCGCAAATGGTTTTAGAAGGATGTACTCATTGTGTAATGGAAGTCTCTTCAATAGCTCTCGATCTTTATAGAGTAGATCACCTTAAATATGCTGCCGGAATATTTACGAATATTACGTCCGATCATATGGATTATCACAAGACAGAAGAACATTATCTTAAATCGAAGAAGATTCTTTTTGATATGCTCGGTTCAGATTCAATTGCTATCTATAATATAGACGATCCAAAATCGCAGCATATAATTAAAGATAGTAAAGCTAAAAAATATTCTTTTGGTGTTGGCTCTAAAGCAAATTTCAGAATAAAAGATATTGAATTCGATCTTAATGGAACATCCTTTTCGATTTTATACAAAGGAGTGGAATACAAAATATTAACCCGGCTTGCAGGTCATTTTAATGCATATAATGCAACATCGGCTTTTGCAGTAGCTGTTCTCAATGGAATTGATCCTTATAAAGCAGCCGAAGGAATTAAAAACACTCCACAGGTTCCCGGCCGGTTCGAGATAGTTTCAAAGAAAAATAAAAAAGTAATTGTTGATTATTCCCATACATCGGACAGCTTGAAGCAAGCATTAACAGCAATACATCACATTGTTAAAAACGAGCGGCAAATTTTTACAGTATTTGGGTGCGGAGGCGACCGCGATAGAACTAAAAGACCTATTATGGGCGAAATTGCTTCCACATTAAGCGATCGTGTTTACATTACTTCTGATAATCCTAGAACTGAAGACCCGTATTTAATTATTGATGAAATTCAAAAAGGAATTAAAACAAATAATTACAGAGTTATTGAAAATCGTGAAGAAGCAATTAGAGCAGCAATTTTTGAAAGCGAAGATAATGCCGTAATTCTTGTTGCCGGTAAAGGACACGAGAATTATCAGGAAATAAATGGAGTTAGAAAACACTTTAGCGATAAAGAAATTTCAGAAAAATATCTGGACGAATGGGCAAAATAAAAATTACACTCGAAGATTTATTTAATCTGCCTTCTGCGGTTATTTATAACCCGGATGAGTTTAAACCTGTTTCATCGGTTCAGATTGACTCAAGGAAAATTAAAAATGGTTCTTTGTTCGTTGCTATTAAAGGAGAGAATTACGACGGACATGATTTTGTTAAGGATGCAATTAGAAAAGGAGCCGACTCGGTTTTAATTAATTCGAAAGAGTATAAAAAATTCAGCTCGCTTAAAATTCCGGTAATTACTGTTGATGATACAATTGTTGCGTTCGGAAATCTTGCAAACTTCTGGCGAAAAAAGCTGAATGCAAAGGTTGTTTCTATTACCGGTAGTAATGGTAAGACTACAACAAAAGAAATGGTTGCAACATTACTCTCTGAAAAATTTAATGTTGTAAAAACTGAAGCGAATAACAATAATCATATTGGAGTTCCTCTAACAATTTTTTCTGCCGATGAAAAATGTGATGTGCTGGTTCTGGAACAGGGTACAAATCATATCGGAGAAATTCCTTATTCGGCAAAAATATCCGAACCGGATTTTGCATTGATTACACATATCGGCGAATCTCATGTGGAGTTTTTGAAAAACAAAGAAACTATTTACAAAGAGAAATCGGCTTTATTTGATGCAGCTGAAAAGAACGGTGGAATTATTCTGGCAAACTTTGATGACCCGATAATTAAGAAGAAAGCCGGAAAGTACTCTTCCGTAATTTCTTATGGCTTTAGTGGTAATCCATACATAAAAGGAATAATAAAAAGTTTTACTAAAGAAGGACGAACAGAATTTACTGTTAAGGGCTCTAAGGAAATTATAAAACTACCGGCCTATGGTGAATCGAATGCGAAAAACTTTTTAGCCGCTTTTGTAATTGCTAAACTTTTAGGTCTTACATGGAACGAAATTAAATCGGGCACTAAAAAAATTAAGCCGGTTCATGGAAGACTTGAAGTGAAAAAATATAAAGAAGCAGTAGTTATTGATGATACTTATAATTCAAGCCCAACATCAATTAAAGCTGCATACGAACTTGTAAAAAAAATCAAAACATTCAAAAGAAAGATTGTAGTACTAGGCGACATTTTTGAACTGGGAAATAAATCTCAGAAAATTCACAAGGATTTATCTCAAATATTTACTTACGATAAAAATTTATTTGTTCTTACCATTGGTGAGATGATGAGCAATCTAACTAATGAATTAAGAAAGAAAAATATTAAGTCAATTCATTTTCATTTCAGGGAAGCTCTTTCACTTTATCTTCAATACGAAGAGATAGAAAATTCCGTAATACTCGTAAAAGGATCGAGAGGAATGAAGATGGAAGAATTCGTAAACATTTTGGAGAAAAGGTTTGAGTAATGCTCTACTATTTATTTGATTACATAAACCAGAAATTTAATCCGCCCGGATTCGACCTGTTCCGTTTTTTAACTTTCAGGTCAGCTCTCGCTGCAATTACCGCTTTATTATTATCCTTCTACATTGGCCCAAAGATAATTGCAAAACTTAAAGCAAGACAGGTAGACCAGCCGATAAGAGACGATGGACCTATTACCCACAAGAAGAAAGCCGGGACACCGACTATGGGCGGATTAATCATTCTCTTTTCTGTTACGCTTCCAGTAATTCTATGGAGCGATGTTAAAAGCGTTTTTATTCTTCTTGTTCTCTTTGCAACTATTGTTCTCGGTATTGTCGGTTTCCTTGATGATTATCTTAAAGTTGTTAAAAAACTTCCTCAAGGTTTAATTGCACGTTACAAATTAATCGGTCAGATTTTTGTTGGACTTGTTGTTGGATTAGCAGTTTACTATTTACCTGAGTTTGCTCAGTATAACACACAAACCACGCTCCCGTTTTTCAAAAACCTAAACTGGGATTTTTCTTACCTCTACATCCCGTGGGTTATTTTCATTATAACCGCTACATCAAATGCAGTTAACCTAACAGATGGATTAGATGGACTTGCAATCGGGACAATGATTATAGTGATGATAGCCCTTGCAATAATTTCTTATATGACCGGCAACGTTATTTATGCTGATTACCTGAATATAATATATATGCCCGGAAGCGGAGAACTGACAGTTTTTATTGCTGCATTAATCGGCGCCGGACTCGGATTCCTGTGGTTCAATTTTTATCCGGCACAAATTTTTATGGGTGATACCGGCTCGCTCGCACTTGGCGGTGCATTCGGTGTAATAATGATTGTTATAAAGAAAGATTTGTTAATTCCAATTCTTGGTGGAATTTATTTCGCCGAAACTTTATCGGTAATTATTCAGCGTCTTTATTTCAAATACACAAAGAAAAGATATGGTGAAGGAAGAAGAGTATTTAAGATGGCTCCCATTCATCACCATTTTGAAAAACTCGATTGGGCTGAACCGAAAATAGTTGTAAGGTTTTACATAATTACAATCATTCTAACAATAATTAGTCTGGCTTCATTTAAGATAAGATGATGGAAATAACAGGAAAGAAAATATCAATTATTGGAGCAGTAAGGAGTGGTTTAGGCGCTGCTAAACTTGCAAAGAAAGTCGGCGCCATTCCTTTTGTTAGTGATAGCGGTGCTAAAGAAAAACTTATAGAGTGGATTTCTAAACTTGAAGCCGAAGGAATTAATTACGAATGCGGAAGTCATTCCGATAAAGTATTCGATTGCGATTTTATTGTGACAAGTCCAGGTGTTGCAGCCGATTCGGAAATTTTAGTAGAAGCACGCAAAAGGAAAATTAAAATAATAACCGAAGTTGAATTTGCTTCATGGTTCTGTAAGGGTAAAGTAATTTCAATTACCGGTACAAATGGAAAAACAACGACAACATTTTTAATGGCTCATACACTAAATGAATGCGGAATTAAAACTTATCCGGCGGGTAATATCGGTTATGCGTTTTCCGAGATATCTCTTGATGTAAAAGAAGATGAATTCGTTGCACTCGAAACATCAAGTTTTCAGCTCGATTTTATGGATCGATTCAAACCGTTTATTTCTGCTATCCTGAATATTACACCGGATCATCTGGATCGTTACGAAAACAGTTTCGATAAATATATCGCTTCAAAAATAAAAATAACCTGTAACCAGGATGAAAATGATTTCTTTCTCTTTAATGCAGATGACAAAAACACATTTTCAACAATGAATAACAGTAAAGTTCAGAAGCTCAGTTTCTCGGTTAATAAAGAAGTACCTGTAGGAGCTTATTCTAAAAATGGTAAAATGTTCTTCTCGTGGTTCGGATCAACTGAAGAAGTTGCTTCTATAAACGATCTGTTTATAAAAGGCGAACACAATGTTGCCAATGCACTTGCAGTTTTAGCTGTCGCCAAAACATTGAATCTTCCGAATAAAAAAATTAGAGAGTCGTTCAAGTCCTTTAAAGGTGTTGAACATAGAATTGAATTTGTTAGAGAATTAAATGGAGTAGAATATTACAACGATTCTAAAGCAACAAATGTCGATTCAGTAATTGTTGCATTAAAAAGTTTTGATAAACCGATCTATTTAATTCTTGGCGGAAAAGATAAAGGAAATAATTACGACCAGATAAAAGACCTGGTAAAGCAGCATGTAAAGAAAATTTATGCTATAGGAGTTTCTGCACAAAAAGTAAAAAATTATTTCGAACAAATTGTTGAAACGGAAATTAAAAATACTCTTCAGGATTGTGTTATCGCAGCTAATAAAGAAGCTGATCCGGGAACTGTGTTACTTCTTTCCCCGGCTTGTGCAAGTTTTGATATGTTCACAGACTATGAACACAGGGGAAGAGTATTTAAGGAAGCGGTAAATAATTTATAATGAAAGGTCTTGTTAGAATATTGATAGTTCTTGTCGTTGCATTTATGCTCTTAGGTGCAATAATGGTCTTTACGGCAAGCGGTACTTACAGTGTTACTAAATTCAATAACATTTATTACTTGTTTAAATCCCATTTATGGAAAGTACTTGCTGCCGGATTTCTGTTTATAGTGTTCGCAAACATTCCATACGATATTTACAGAAAGTACAGCAAACCATTACTGCTTGGAATAATTGTAGTGCTTATAGGTACATTCTTATTCGCACCCAAAGTTAAAGGTGCAGCACGCTGGATTGATCTCGGGTTTATTCAATTTCAACCGTCCGAAGCCGCAAAGTTAATTCTGATAATGCACCTTGCAATGATGATAGACAAGTTTGACGAGAAGATAACGGATTTCAAAGAAGGATTTGGTTTCACATTAATCTGGATTGTAATTATAAGTTTCCTTGTTCTCATTCAACCGAACGTAAGTACCAGCTTTATAATTGCAGCAACCGGATTTGCATTGTTATATGTAGGTGGAGCTAGAATAAAACATATATCGTTCACGTTTCTTACAGCGGTTGGTTTTGCGAGCATTGCAATTGCAATATTAAAACATGCACGGGAAAGAGTCCTGTCCTACTTTCAAAGCTTAATAACAGGTAATGATATAAATACACAGGTGACACAAGCAAAGATTGCATTGGGTAGCGGAGGATGGTTGGGAATTGGTCTGGGGCATAGCCGGCAGAGCGATTTGTTTCTACCGGAATCTTACGGCGATTTTATCTTCTCAATTCTGGGCGAGGAATTGGGTTTAGCCGGCACTATTACTGTATTGTTTGCTTATCTGTTTCTATTTGTAATCTGTCTTGTTATTGCAAAAAAATCTCAGGACAAATTCGGTCAGCTCCTTGTGTTTGGATTAGGATTTAACATTCTCTTAAGTGCATTTATAAATGCTGGAGTAGTAACGGGTTTATTACCAACAACAGGTATAACATTACCATTTATAAGTTTTGGCGGAACATCAATTATCCTGTTTGCTGTATCAGCCGGAATTATTGTAAATGTTGCACTTGAATCGTTCAAAACTGAAGAACTAAAAATTGCACAGGTAGGATGAGTTCAACAAGAATATATCGTTTTCTTTTAGCTGGTGGCGGAACAGGCGGACACATTTATCCGGCTCTCGCCGTTGCTCAGCAAATAAAACTTCTTAAACCGGAATCGGAAATATTGTTTGTCGGGACTAAAAAGAAAATTGAATCCAGGGTTGTTCCCCAGTATGGTTTTGATTTCAGGTCAATCTGGATTAGCGGCTTTAGCAGAAAATTAACTATGGAAAATATTCTCTTCCCGCTAAAAGTAATTGTCTCTATGATTCAGTCTCTTATGATAGTAATGAAGTTCAAACCGAGAGTTGCAATTGGTAGCGGTGCATATGTATCCGGACCGTCAATCTGGGCATCATCGGTATTCGGATCAAAAATTATTCTGCTTGAACAAAATTCTTATCCCGGTATTACAAATAGAATTTTAGAAAAGAGGGCTGAAGAAATTCATATCACCTTCGATGAATCAAAAAAATATTTTAGAGAACATAAGAAACTAAAACTTACCGGTAATCCCGTTAGAGTAAATCTTAAAATGATTGAACGGAGTGAAGCATTAAAGCAATTTGATCTTGCGACTGATAAGAAAACGATTCTAATACTTGGCGGAAGCGGCGGTGCACGCAGCATTAATGATGCTATAGCAAATTCGATCAATGAATTAGTTGAAAATAATATTCAGGTTATCTGGCAGACTGGAGAGTTGTATTACGAGGGAAATAAAAAGTACAATAATAATATGATTAGAGTGCTTCCTTTTATTGATGATATGTCTGCGGCATTTTCTGCATGCGATCTTTTAATTGCAAGAGCAGGAGCTACAACCATTACTGAAGTTTCGTTTCTCGGTATTCCGGTTGTTTTTGTTCCGTCTTCAAATGTTGCGGCTAATCATCAATATAAAAATGCAAAAGCTATTAGTGATCAATCTGCAGCAATTTTAATTGAGGATAAGAACTTGAAATCGAGTCTGGTTAAAACGGTTATTGGTGTGATAAACGATGATAAAAAACTTGATGAGTTGAAAAAAAATATTTCTGCATTTGCTAAACCAAATGCAGCGCTTGTTATTGCAGAAAATGCAATTAAAATGGCTGAGATAGTCTGATAGCAAAAAGATAGAAAAGGAATTCTGATTATGATGATGAAAACTGTAAAGAATGTTCACTTTATAGGAATAGGTGGAATCGGTATGAGCGGTATTGCAGAGATCTTATTGAGTCAGGGTTTTAAGATAACAGGTTCAGATCTTAATAAAACCGAAGTAACAGACCGACTCGAAAGTCTCGGTATAAAAATATATGAAGGTCATTCAGCAGATAATTTAACGGATGCAGATGTTGTAGTTTATTCATCTGCTGTAAAACTCGATAACCCTGAAGTTAAAGCTGCGATCGAACGAAAAATTCCTGTAATCAAAAGATCCGAAATGCTTGCTGAGTGTATGAGAATGAAGTACGGTATCGGAATTGCCGGAACTCATGGTAAAACCACTACAACCTCGATGGTGGGACTCGTTCTAACCGAAGCCGGTATCGATCCAACAATTATTGTCGGCGGAAAACTGAGCAGTCTTGGCGGAACTAATGCTCGTCTTGGATATGGAGAATACATTGTTGTAGAAGCCGATGAATTCGACAGAACTTTCTTAAAACTTACCCCTGTTATTGCTGCTCTTACAACACTTGAACGAGAGCACTTAGATACATACAAAGACCTTGATGATATCAAAGGTGCATTCGTTGAGTTTGCCAACAAAGTTCCTTTCTTCGGTTTCGTTGTTTTGTGTCTTGATGAACCGGCGCTTCAGGATATTATTCCTCTTATCAATAAAAAAATATTTACTTACGGTTTAACTCCGCATGCAGATATTCGCGCGGTCGGTATTACACATAAAGAAAGATCAACAGAATATACTCTTTTTTATAAAGGCAAGGAACTTGGTAAAATTAAACTGAATATTCCCGGATTGCACAATGTAAGAAATTCATTGGTAGCAGTAACAATTGCTCACGAAATGGGAGTCGATTTTGAAATTATTAAAAAGGCTCTCGAATCATTTACCGGTGTTTACAGACGGTTCGAGAAAAAGTACGATAACGATATTATGGTAATTGACGATTACGGTCATCATCCGACCGAGATAAATGTAACGCTCGATGGAATAAGAAGAGGATGGAATAGAAGATTGGTTGCGGTTTTTCAGCCGCATCTTTATTCACGTACAAAGGATTTTTATTCAGAGTTCGGAAGATCGTTTCTCAATTCCGACATATTCATCTGTACGGATGTTTACCCGGCAAGGGAAAAACCGATAGAAGGAATTACTGGTGAAATGATTGCCGATGTAACAAAAAAATTCGGGCATAAAAATGTTTTCTATGAACCCGATAAAACAAAGGTGCCGGATCTTCTTAAGAAGATTTATAAAAAGGGTGATATTGTAATCACTCTTGGTGCCGGTGATATCTGGAAATTCGGCGAAAAATTTATTGATATGATTAAAACAAAGAATTAATGACTAAAAAACAGAAAATATTTAATCTCTCTGTAATGATTATTATGATCGGAGCGCTTGTTTATTTTACTCTTGCACTTCGGGAATCTGATAAGATCAAAGTGGAAATAATCTCGCTCGATGGAAATATTCATTTATCGAAAGAACAATATTTTGAATTCTCCAATCTTCTGGATAAGACACAGTATTCCAACCTCACTTTACAGGTAATTAAAGATAGAATTCAAAAACACCCTTACATAGCAAGAACAGACGTAAGATACGATGGAAGCGGTAAAGTATCAGTAAGAATTTCGGAGAAGGAATTTGAATCGATTGTGTTAATAAATGATCAGCAATTTCTGCTAACAGAAGATCTTCAAATTCTGCCGCTTCTTTCCAAAACCAAAAAAATTGATTATCCGTTTATATCAAATCCGGTTCTTGAAAAAGTTGAACCGAAAAAATTTTATAGAAATAATAAGGATCTGCTTACAGCGGCAAAGATTATTTCAACAGTTAAGTTGATTAATCCGGAATTGTATGATGCGCTTAATGTAGTCGATTTGCAAAATGGTGGAGATATTACACTCGATTTTTCAATTCTTAATTATCCTGTAATAATTGGAAGAGGTAGCGAAGTTAGAAGAACTATTTACTTCAATAATTTCTGGACTTACCTGAAAGGAAAAGAGATAAATAACATTATGGAATATGTCGACATGAGATTTTATGGGCATGTTTATTTAGGAATTCAAGAAACCTCAACAGAGGGGAATAAAAAGTCATGAAGAAAAATATTATAGCCGGATTGGATTTAGGAACAACAAAAGTTTGTGCAGTAATAGCGGAAAAAACCGACAACTCAATAAACATTCTTGGTTTCGGTGTTGCCCCTGCGGAAGGATTAAACAGAGGTTTGGTTGCAAACATTTCTAAAACAGCCGAAGCAATTACAGAAGCAATGAGCATTGCATCAAACCGCGCCGGACTTACTGTAAAAGAATTAAATGTTGGTGTTGCCGGAGAACATATTACAAGTCTAAGGCATAGAAATTACGTTACAATAAATAATCCTGAACATGAGATTGCTGCAAGTGATCTGGAAAGATTAAAATCCGATGTGCTTACAATTAGAATTCCATCCGATCGCCAGATACTCCACATCATTCCGGAAGAGTACTTTGTAGATTATCAAGGTGGAATAGACGACCCGATTGGAATGTCCGGTCAGAGATTAGAAGCGGTTAATCACGTTGTGCTTGCATCTGTTCCGGCTATTCAGAACATAAAAAAATCTGTTGAGAGAGCCGGTTTCATTGTAAAAGATTACATCCTTCAACCGGTTGCATCAAGTTTATCTGTTCTGGAAGAAAACGAAAAAGACCTGGGAATATTGTTGATTGATATCGGCGGGGGAACAACTGATATAGCTATTTATCATAAGAAAGCAATTAAGCATACAAAAGTAATTGGCGTTGCCGGAAATCAGGTTACAAATGATATAAGAGAAACATTAGGAATTGTTACAACCGATGCAGAAAAACTTAAGAAGGAATATGGATATGCAATAGAAACTGCCATTGTTAAAGACGAAGATATTTTTATAAAAGGTGTGGGTGCCCGGGGAAATATTAAAATTCCTGTTACGCTTCTTACACAAATAATTAGTGTTAGAATGAGAGAACTTTTTTCCTTAATTGAAAATGAGCTTCGTAACAGCGGATTTAAAAATAAAATTAAAGCCGGTGTAGTATTAACAGGTGGAGGATCACTTCTTAAAGGATGCACAGAACTTGCTGAAGATGTGTTCGGACTTCCGGCAAGAATTGGTGTTCCGCTTGAATTAGGTTCGGGTTTATCTAACGAAGTTGAAAGTCCGGAATTTGCAACAGTAGCCGGTCTGATAAAAGGAATTCCCGGTAAATCATCTTCGGAAGGATTTACAACAGTAAAAACAACATCAAAAAAAATAGATTTTGGAAAAGCATTTAAAAAAGTTCAAGATTTTTTTGAAAAACTATAATACCACAACAAGGAGGTCATATGCTTAAATTCGTTACTCTCGATAAGGAAGAACCTAAAAAACTTTCCGCTCAAATTAAAGTTGTTGGAGTTGGAGGCGGGGGATGCAATGCAATCGACAGCATGATCAAACGAGGACTTAACGGCGTTGAATATGTAGCGGTTAATACCGATGCGCAAGTTCTTGATAGCAGTCTTGCTCTTCATAAAGTTCAGGTTGGAACAAACGTAACACGTGGACTTGGAGCCGGGGCAGATCCCAACGTAGGTAAGAAAGCAATTGAAGAAGACCGTGAAAAACTTACACACATTTTAGAAGGAAGCGATATGGTTTTTGTTACTGCCGGTATGGGCGGCGGAACTGGAACCGGCGGCACTCCTATTGTTGCTTCTATTGCTAAAAGCCTGGGTGCTCTGGTAATTGGTATTGTTACCAAACCGTTTGCATGGGAAGGTAAACAGAGAATGAAAAATGCAGACGAAGGAATTAAAGAACTAAAACAATATGTCGATAGCTTGATTATAATTCCTAACGGACGAATTTTAAGCATACTTGATAATTCAACCGCTGCACGCGCTGCATTCGATAAACCGAATGAAGTTCTATACGAAGCCACAAGAGGTATTGCCGATATTATTACGATTACAGGAATAATTAATGTCGACTTTGCCGATGTAAGGACTGTAATGAAAGAAAGCGGTCAGGCTTTAATGGGTTGCGGAATTGCAAGCGGCGAAAACCGTGCTATTGAAGCAGCACAAAAAGCAATCTCGTCACCATTACTCGAAGGTATTTCTATTAAAGGTGCTAAAAATATTCTTCTTAATGTTTCCGGCTCATCAAACATGACTATGCAGGAAATTGAAGAGGGTAACAAAGTTATTTACGAAGCTGCCGGTGAAGAAGCCAATATTATCTTCGGTCTTGTTAATAAAGATGAACTAACAGAATATATTTCTTACACTGTTATTGCAACCGGATTCGGTTCAGAATCAGTAACAAAAACTATAAGCAATATCAAAAAGGAAAAAGAAGAAAAAGTTAAAGAAAAGAAAACTGTTGATGTAGGAGGATTTTCTAAAGGTAAAATGGAAGTCGATCAAAATGCAGATTTAACAGTTCCAACTATTCTGAGATATAAACCGAAAGGAAACGATCCGGAACTTTTTGCTGACGAATCCATAATACAAAGCGGATTTAAATCGGAAAAAAGTTATTACTCTGAAGAAGAGGAAAATTATTCCAAATCTAAATTTGATGAAGAAGATAGTTCCTCGTTCTTAAGAAAAATAATGGATTGATAATTTTTAATAGGAATAAAAATGTCAGGGATCATTTTACTCGGTATTATGTTCCTTGCTCTTATTCTAATGTCGGTTAAAGCAATAAGGATCTTCCACTACTTTCGTTCCGACGTAGAATAATTTGATTCAAAGGGCTGTATTTGATTTTCCCTTGTTGTGGTGACGAGCGGAATAAAGAAAATCAATGCAGCCTTTTTTTATCTGTTTTTATACTATACCGGCAATTGAATTCTATTTTCTTTTAACTTCTTAATTACTAATTTGCGCCCACAAAAAAAGAAACCTCGATGAAAAAATTACTATCACTACTATTATTACTTGTACTTATAAAACCTTCCTTTGCACAGGAAGGAGAAGATGTTGGCTGGGTTGCAATGTTTGGTGCTTCCGGCCGTGTAGAAAAAATACTTCACCAAACTTACGAGATAGACCTCTTAGTTACCTTTTTTCAGCAAAAAAGTGACGCTTGCAATGTATCTACCGCCCAAGTATCCGAGCTTATCGATCAGTCCCAAATTTTTGTACATGTATGGCCGATGTCCAAAATAAGAGAACAACTTCGATAGAAAATAATCCTTAGTGTATGTAAAGGAGGCTTTGAGTGTTGCACGTTCAGCAACCCGAGCCAGCTCCCTTGCGGTCAGGTAGTTCGTGTCTGTCTCAAGGACATGCGCGAACACCTCTGCAAACTCTTCCAGTGATTGCCAGCCTCGCCTGTCCATTTCACGATAGTAGTGTGCATTAAATCCAAGCTTTGCAAAGAAAAGCATCAGCCTCGCTCGCCTTCTCACATTTCTGACTTTGTGTACAAACGGCATGAGCGCATGACCTTCCCACAAAACTTCACGAGTGGGAAATACGTTGATACTCACTCCCCCTGTATGCAAACAGCGATGAATCTCGCGGAAAACAAAGTCGTGGTTCCCAACATGCTCAAGGACTTGGTTGCTTGTAATGAAATCAAAGCTGTTATCGGGAAATGGCCACACGTCTTGTACCGAGATGTGGGAAAGTTGATTGTTCCAATTAACTTGCGGATGTCGCTGCGACAAAAATTGCTTTGTTCCCTCCATATACGATGCGTGTTGCTGTCCGGCGTCCGTAACATCCATGCCAAACGCATCAAACTGAATACTTGGCTGAAGCATCGGCAATACTTCCAAAATGTGTGACAGTAGCCTACCATCGCCACAACCGACATCAAGAATGCGGACTCGACCTTCCTTTTCTTGGCTCCCATTCCCAATAAAGCTATTGATTACTGCGACGATATGTTGATGCGTAATGGAGCCAGCAGTGGAAAAGTTTTGCTTATTCATTGTCGTCCTAACGTTAACAGATAGTCAGTCATCCAGAAAAGTTCTAGCTAAAGGCAACCTTGATGAACCGATGAGAAAATAATTTCCCGACAGCCTCAGGGTTCTCTAAAGTTGCCAACAAGCGCGTAATGGATTCAAACTCTAAGTGAGATTATTCTGAACAATAATTCCCTGTCCAGTTGATGCATTGAGCAGTCCACTCGTCTTATTACCAATTAGATCGTTAGATGTTGCTATAATGTAACTCGTGTTCGCGGCGAGGACGAGGCCATACTTCTGTTGGTTTGGCATTGAAAAAATGAAATCACCGAACCGATTTCCAATGACTCTGACCCCTGATACGGCTTGTGCATTGCCTACATAGCATCCACAGTAGGTGTTGTCTTGCAACTGGCTATTGTTGCTTGCCGTGCATCCCTCAATCTTAACGCCAGTGCCGCCTGAAACAAAAAAACCGTGATGTTTATTCTGCAGCGACAAGCTATTCGTTATTGTAACGCTATTACCTGCAACGACAGCAAAACCATCTCCATCATTCACTGCAGCATGACATCCTGAAAGACGAACGTCTCGTCCATTCTGGATATAGAAACCTGAGTCTTGACACAGCTCAACATAAACATTATCAAGTCTCACAAGACGCGGACCGGAAGTTCCACCCGTGAGAATCACTCCTTGAACTTGTGAATCAGCGATCTCGCTATCTGTAACAATTATTGTATCACAGTCAGCTTCAATTAGAAGTCCCGCAAACGGATATTTTGTCGCTGGACTGATTACAGGTAGGATCAAAAGATCTTTTAACCGAATGCTATTAGAGTTTTTAACTTGACAGCAAACACCTTTGACTGCATTTGCTATGTTAGACACTACTTTTATTTTATCGAAGGTAGACTGATGAACATTGTCACAAATAAAGGGATAGGGTACGTTTTGAAGTATAATATCACTTACTAGTATAGTGTCCAATGGTGTCGCTATGCTGGAAGAAAGGGAAATACCAGCGCCACCAATCCGGGGAGTCCCCTCTGATATTCCAATCCACATACTTTGGATTTTTATCCTGCTGCTTGGATGTGATCCGTCGTCTCTAACTATGATCACTCCTTGATCGTTAGCCTGTACAAGCTGAGTGAGATTTGGCCCTGCTCCAATAAGGGAGATATCTTGTTTGCCTTCAATTAGGATGGGGCTGGTAACGTTATAAATCCCAGGCGGAACGAACACGATCCCTCGCCCAGCAAGTACTGCTGCATCGAGCGCCGCTTGGATAGACCCACCGTAGGCGTTTACATTGTATACGTCCCCACCTTGATCTAAGATGATACCTTGATATGTAGGCATAATGCCTCCATTTAATTTGTGGATTGAAAATAAGTATGCAGCACCCACAAAATCAAGACACAATTTATTTAAAAAGTGCAGACGCATTTTTATAAAACCTTTGATACATTTTGTTGTTTTATAAAATCAACTAGACTTATGTAACCAAGAGTTGAGTGGAGATAATCGTTGTTGTAAAATGTAATAAAACTTTCTATAGTTTTTTTTGCATCTTCAACTTTATCAAAAACATTGATCCAGAGAAATTCTTCTTTAAACGTTCTAAAAAATCTTTCAGTATCTGCATTACCTTTATGATTGGAAAAAGAAGTTGTTATATGCTTAACTCGGGAGTGTAAATAATTATCAATCCATCTTTAGAAACTATTCTTATTCTTTTAAGAGTGGCTTCTTTTTTCATCAATCTTTCAATCAATTCATTCAAATCAAAAAACTCAACCTTGCCGGCCGGTTTTCAATTATCAATTCGAAATTTGCTTCTGGGTTTATCATTTTTCTTTTGTCAGCGGAATTACTAATTTTCACCAACCTAAAAATAATACTATAGAAAAATGAAAAAACTATTAATTGCAATATTATTATTTGTTGCTGCTCAAAGTGCTTTTTCTCAGGAAGGTGAGGATGTTGGCTGGGTTGCCCGTTTTGGTCTTGCCGGTGGATTTAATCCATCATTTGTTTTCCCGAATCTGGATCCTATTAATGTTGAAGTTAGAAAAATGGGATTAAGTGAACTCTCCAGCTCCGGAATGTTCCTGTGGGGCGGTGGCGGATACGCATATATAATGTTAATTGATAATCTGCGGTTGGGTGGAATTGGAATCGGAGGTTCAACAAATAGCAAAGGAGTTGTTAACGGTTACAACCGGGAAGTAGATTATAATTTCGGTCTTGGCGGTGTTACTATTGAATATACATTACCCTTTATAAAATATGTAGCAGTTTCGGTAGGTGCTATTGTTGGTGCAGGTTCTCAGAGCATTGAAATATTCCAGAATAAAAATGATTACACGTGGGGAAGTATTTGGGGAAAAGTTACTAATCCCGGAACGACTATGCATGATGACATTAATTACAAAATTTCAAATACCTTTTTTACTGTTGTTCCAACTCTAAACCTCGATGTACCTATTAACCGTTTTGTAGCTTTACGTTTTGGCGGCGGTTACATATTCAATTTTAACGATACATGGAAAGTTAATAATGATAAAAATATCAGTGGTGTATATAGCCAGCTGACTTCCAATAATTTCTTTATTCAAACGGGAATTTACTTCGGATTCTTCGCCTTTTAATTATGAAAAAAATTTTAGTTACCGGCGGTGCCGGATTTATAGGCAGTAATTTTATCAATTACATTCTTGGTTCGAGGGACGACCTATTTATTGTAAACCTCGATAAATTGACATATGCAGGAAATCTCGAAAATCTGAAAGAGATTGAAAATAATAAGAACTATTTTTTTGTTAAGGGTGATATTAATAATAACGAACTTGTCGATTTCCTCTTCAAAAAATATTTATTCGACTATGTAATTAATTTTGCTGCAGAATCCCACGTAGATAGAAGCATTCTTGGATCAGAAGTTTTTTACATTACTAATGTATTGGGCACTAATGTTCTGTTAGAAGCTTCCAGACGGTATGGAATTGAAAAGTTTATTCAGATCTCAACAGACGAAGTCTATGGAAGTCTTGGTCCAACTGGTTTATTTACAGAGAAAACGCCATTATCGCCTAACAGTCCATACTCATCAAGTAAAGCCGCAGCTGATTTGATGGCTCTTTCATTCCATCATACATTCGGTTTGCCGGTTGTGATAACACGGTGTTCCAATAATTACGGTTCTTATCAATTTCCGGAAAAATTAATCCCTTTGATGATTATTAATGCGCTTGGTAATAAAAATTTACCGGTGTATGGTGATGGACTTAATGTTCGCGATTGGGTCTATGTAATCGACCATAATAGAGCTGTAGAATTAGTTCTGGAAAAGGGGAAACCGGGAGAGGTTTATAATATCGGTGCCAGCCGCGAAATGAAAAATATTGATATTGTTAAATTAATTTTAACTAAATTAGAAAAGCCGGAAAATTTGATTCAGTATGTTAAAGACAGACCGGGACACGATAGACGGTATGCTATCGATTCTTCAAAAATCCAGAATGAACTCGGCTGGAAACCTGAATTCGACTTTGAAAGAGCTATTGATCAGACAATTGATTGGTATCTTACAAATAAAGAATGGTGGAATAGAATTATAACCGGTGATTATCAAAAATATTACAAAACTCTTTACGGAGACCGCTAGAGACAAATCTTTACTATCCTTCAGTTTTTAGAGTTATATTAGTGCCCGAACATTTTAAAAATTTTATTTTTAATAATATACAGCCAAATGGAACAATTTATTTGATGTTTTGTATTGCTGTTTATTTATAATCTTAACAATTATTTTTAAGAAAAGAATTAATGAAATAACCGGAATGAGTTATGAAAGTACTAATCAAAATTTTCCTTGTAATTGTTTATTTCACCTTTAATACCGCTAATGCCCAGAAGACAGAGCAGCTTCTTCAGAAAGGGAGTGACACAAGATTGTTACAGCCGATAACGGTTACTATCGGTGGAAATTTTATAGTTACCGGTTCATTCACCGCGCTTGCTACACAACGGGTTGATCATTTTATAACACAGGTTTTTTCCGAAGCTCAGGAAAAATCGTTAGGTAACATTAGTCAGCTCGAAATCCTGAAAAAGATAAACGAGCAATTTGCAAAATATCCATTAAGAGATATTATACTTAAGAGAATGAATGGTAGTGAGATTAAAATAGATCTATTGAAATATAGATTGACCGGAGATTTTTCATTGAATCCCTACATGATGAATGACGACGTAATTATTTTCCCGGGATATGATGAAAAAACTAACTTCGTAGAAATTAGCGGTGCTGTAAACAATCCGATAAAATTTCAGTTTGTTGATGGTGATAAACTTTCCGATGCTATACTTTTTGCCGGCGGAATTAATTATGCTTTTGAAAATGTAACAATAGCCGAAATCTCCAGACTTTATGATAAAGGGACTAGAGAAGAAATTATTAAAGTAAGTTTATCGGATAATATTAATCTTGAAAGGGGCGACCGGATTAGAATTCCTTATGAGCAGAATAATAAAAGAGAATTTAAAGTTCTGGTTCTTGGAGAAGTTAATACTCCAGGTTATGTTTATATAACTAAAAACAATACGACTATTAGAGAGGTAATTAATAAAGTAAACGGATTTACACAGAATGCCTGGTTGGAAAGAACGGAATTACTTAAAGGAACCAGTGAATCCCAGGTACTTAAAATGGAATCTTTACGTAAATCGTTTGAGAAGGATAGAAATTATAATTTCCTGTTATCAGAAAAATTATTGAACGAGTTGAATGTTGAACAGCTCAAACTTTTTAGAATGGCAGATACTTTTCCTCAGGATTCAATGGTAGTTATTATTGATAATGCACTTCGTTTAATTGATAATAAAAGTATAATTGATTTTTCAAAAATTACTTCAGATTCAGTTTCGGATGGTAATTATGTGGTGAATGATGGTGATATTATAGTAGTTCCTAAAAAGGAAGATCTGGTTTATGTTTTTGGTCAGGTTAAAAATCCCGGATATGTTAAGTATGAGAATGGAAAGAACTACAATTACTATGTGAATAAAGCCGGCGGACCTGGAGAAAGAGCGGAAGATGAAGTAAAGATTATTAAAGGTAATTCATATTCCTGGGTTACCGCCGATATTAAATCGATAATTGATCCGGGTGATTTTATTTACATTCCCAAAAATGTTCCCAAATCCTTTGATTATTATTTGAGGGCAATTGGATCAATATCTAGTGTAGTTACTGCTATTGCAACAATAATTTTGATTGTAATACAATCGGGGAAATAAATTTTAAGCAACGGCTTACTCTTTTAATAATTGAAAAAAACATCTGAAAAATTATTGAATTAGTGCAAACTTTTTATGAATGAAGATGTAAGAGAGTAAACAAAAAGGAAAGACAAATGCGCAGTAATAAAATCAATAA